>OKUW01000726.1_pt1 | contig 11379 bp, 9 predicted proteins | sample 1606771 | NCBI WGS metagenome assembly OKUW01 (sample SAMEA3882553, study PRJEB24775) | human gut metagenome | biome: human-associated habitat; feature: intestine environment; material: feces | place: Netherlands | collected 2009/2010 | reverse complement strand
CGCAAGTAAAAATTGCATCCGGCGGCAAAAAGGATTATACTATAAAAAATGTCTGCGGTGCACAGGCCGCAGGGGCAGAGGAGATGAAGCATGAAACGACGGGACTTTTGTAAGGGTCTTGCGGTGACCCTTGCGGCGGGGGCACTGGCTCCCGGAGCGGCGCTGCCGCAGGCCGGGGCGGCTACGGCGCTGGTCGGCCGCGCCGTGCCGGACGACTACTATACCCTGTGGTACCGCAGCGACCGCTGCAGCGCTGACCTGCGGCACGATTACTATTACAGCGACAGCCTGTTCGACCACGCCGCCACAGAGTACGACGATAAGCTGGCACTGGCCACCTTGGGCATGGCTGCGGCTGCGGACAGCTCGTGGGAGAGCGACCAGTACTATTGGATGACGGGCGAGGTCGGCCGTGCCGACCATATCCGGGATGCCTTTGCAAAGCTGGGCTTTGCCGAGGTGCAGCTGTTCAACTATACCCACAGCCTGAACGATGCCCCGGACACGGTGGCCTGTGCCGTTGCCCGCAAAACACTGGTGCGCGGCGGCAGACAGGTGACTATCATCGGGGCGTTCCTGCGCGGCTCCGGCTATGGAGCTGAGTGGTCCGGCAACCTTCATACAGGCTCCGGCAGCGCCCACACGGGTTTTGTAGCAGCGGCGCGGCAGCTGACTGAAAAAATACGCGGATATGTTCAGGCATCGGCCAAGCGCCAGCCGCTGGGTACCCTGAAGCTCTGGATGGGCGGCTACAGCCGTGCCGGCGGCGTAACGAATTTAGTGGCGGCGTGCTGCCGCAGCTGGAAAAGAAAAACACCTTCATCTATACCTTTGCCGCCCCGGCTGCGCTGGCGGCGGCAGACTGCCCCGAGCTGCAGCAGGACTTTGACAACAACCATACGGCAGGCGGCAGTCTGAAAAAGGACTGGGGCACCAGCAACATCTTCAACATCATCTCCAGCGGAGATGTGGTCCCCCGGGTGCTGCCCGCAGAGTGGGGCTTCTACCGCAACGGCAACGACCGTTTTCTGCCCGCTACAGTTGTCCCGGAGGAACTGCAGGCGCTGAACGACCGCAGCGCAGGGATGGAGGGCGCACCGCTGGATTTCGGGCGGCTGGCCGTCACCGAGGAGACCGATGCCATGCTGCAGTCCATGATGACCCTGTTCGGCAGCCGTCAGACCTATCACGAGGACTACGAGGATGCCATGCGCTGTATACTGCAATGCGTGACCACCCGCTCGGAAGCAGAGGTGACCCGGGGCGTCATTCTGGACGATGCTGCCGTGGTGGCGCAGCTGCGCAGCATGGAGCCCATGCAGCAGTTCCCGCAGGAAAAGGTGGAGCGCTGTGTGCAGGCGGCCTCTGCCCTGAGCCGCCCGCTGCTGGAAAAGCTGGGCAATGCAGTGCCGCTGCAGGCACAGCAGATCGTGATCCCCATGCTGGCAGTCGGTCTGTGCTTTGAATTGGACCCGGAGACGCTGCAGCTGGTGTCAGACTTTGTATTGTCCACCATCACGGTAAAGGGGCAGCTGAGCGGCATCCTGAAAACAGTGCTGTGTCACTTTTTGGAAACCTACATTACCCTGCTGGAATACTATGACCCTGCCGACCACGGCATGGAGCCCTATACCCGGCAGGAAGAGCTATAAGCAAAAGGCCGCTGCGCAGACATCGCGCAACGGCCTTGGCTTTTTACAGATAAGATCAGAACTTGAACAGGTTCAGCCCGGTAACGGGGTCGTACTGGCGGTCTACTGTGCCGTCCAGAACATCCACCACCATCTCACAGGTGGCGCTGACCACCGCCCGGTTCAGATGTCCGCCGAACACCTCGCCCTTGTCGTTGCCGGCGCTCATGTGCAGGTGGGTGTAGAATGCGCCGTTCATGGTGTTGATGGTGCCGGTCAGGGACACGATCTCAAAACTGCCGCTGAAGGTGTTGGCGTAGTATTTCTTCTCCGCTACATTGTATACGCCCACCGTAAAGCTGTTGGTGGCGCCCAGCGCCTGCACGGCGGCAAGGCGGATGTTTTCCTTCAGGGCAAGCTCTTTGACCTGTTCAAGGATCTCTTCGTCCTTGTCGATGCGTACAATGATCTTATTGCCAAAACGTTTGTATTCCATGGAAAAGCATCTCCTTTATGTGGCTTTTTTGTGCGCTGCTCTTTGCCGGGAGCGCGTGCGGATTTATTGATCTTCTGAACCCGATCCAAGTTCTTCCAGCTCTTTTTCGTTTTGGAGATCTTCATTGGTTTTCTCTCCGGTGATAGCACGGTAAGCTTCTTTGATGCCGTTTTTCACTGCCCATTTGATAACGTAATACAGCGCGATCAAAATAAGGATGGCGGTCCCTCCGCTGATGCCTAATTCGTTCCACATGATTCGAGCCTCCAAATTTCAATTTGTTGAACTAAATCGAGTATACCACACCCGCCAAGGAAAGAACACCCCGATAGCGTAAAATTTGCAGGTGGAAACTTGTCGGGGCGGGGACTTGGCAAACCCAACGTGATTGCGCTATAATAGAGCCGTAACAGTTCCACAAAGGTGTGGTAAGGGAGGTGCGGTCATGATCCGGGTGGCAGTCGTAGAGGATGACGCGGAGGTGCAGGGGGTATTGCAGGAGTACATCCGGCGGTATACCCGGCAGTATGGGACAGAATTTGAGGTATCGGTCTTTGCGGACGGGGTGGATATTCTGGAGGATTACCGCGCGGTCTACGATGTTATTTTTCTGGATGTGGAGATGAAGCATCTGGACGGCATGACCACGGCAGAGCGCATCCGGCAGATGGATGCAGACGTCATCCTGATCTTCATTACCAATATGGCGCAGTATGCCATCCGGGGCTACTCGGTGGGAGCGCTGGACTATGTGCTGAAGCCGGTGCCGTATTTTGCATTTTCCGAGCAGCTGAAAAAGGCCGAGAAAAATTTGGCCCGCCGCGCCAGCCACTATCTCATGGTCCCGGTGGAGAGCGGCCTGCGGCGGCTGGACAGCTCCCGGCTGTATTATCTGGAAAGCGAAGGCCACCGGGTGCATTACTACACCGAGGACGGCGATTTTTCGGCACCGGGCACCCTCAAGGCAGTGGAGGAAAAGTTGGCGGGCCGCCCCTTTGCCCGCTGCAACAGCGGCTATCTGGTAAATCTGGCGCAGGTGCAGGCGGTGCAGCAGAACACGGTGCAGGTGGGACCCTATGAGCTGCAGATCAGCCGCCCCAAGCGCAAGGCTTTTCTTGCCGCACTGACCGACTACATCGGAGGTGAGGGCTCATGACCATGCTGCCGAACATCCCCCGCCTGTACACGGCGCTGGCAGAGGTGTTGGCGGTGCTGCTCTACGCCCGCCACCTGCCGCGGCGGTTTCACCGGCAGACCGCGGTCACGGTGGTGTGGGCACTGGTGCTGGGAATCTTTTTGCACAAGACCGGCTATGTGCCGCTGGCGTGGTGGGTGCCCTGTATGCTCTGCGCGGTGCTGCTGCTCTACGGGTACCTGTGGGGCAGCCGGGCGGTCAACTGGCTGGAGGCACTGTACATCACCGCCCGGGCGTTTCTGCTGGCAGAGTTTGCTGCCAGCGCAGAATGGCAGCTGCACTGCTGGCTGTTCCCGCACCGGAGCGGCTTTGACCCGCTGGCGCTGGCGCTGCTGGCGGCGGTCTACGGCGCGGTCTACGGCCTGATGTTCTGGCTGGAGCGCAGCCGTCCGCTGTCCGAAAAGCATCTGGACATCAGCAACAAGGCTGCGCTGGCGGCATTTGTCATGGCGGGCACGGTGTTCGTGGTCAGCAACCTTCTGTTTCTGGGGGAGAGCCCGGCGACTATGAACGTGTTCTGCATCCGCACGCTGGTGGATTTCTGCGGGGTGCTGATCCTGACGCTGCAGCACGAGCAACTGCGGGAGAGCGCGCTGCATCAGGAGCTTTCTGCCATGGACAATGTGCTGCACCGGCAGTACGAACAGTACAAGCGCAGCAAGGAGGGCATCGAGCTCATCAACAGCCGCTACCATGAATTGAAGGTCCAGATCGCTGATATCCGTGCCCAGCGGGACCGCGCCAAGCAGGACGCGGCGCTGGCAAAGATGGAGAACAGCATTCTGCAGTATGAGGCGGAGAACAAGACCGGAAACCCGGTGCTGGACATCCTGCTCACCGCCAAGAGCATGGAATGTCAGGAAAAGCAGATCCGCATGACCAGCGTGGCAGACGGGCATCTGCTGGACCATCTGTCCACCCGGGAGATCTGCACGCTGGTGGGCACCGCGCTGGACAACGCCATTGAAAGCTGTGCCGCCGAGCAGGACCCGGAAAAGCGGCTGATCCGCACGGCGGTGTATGCCCAGAACGGCTTTGTGCTGTTCCGGGTGGAGAACTACTGCCAAAAGCCGGTGGAGCTGGGTGCAGATGGTCTGCCGCTGCGCAGTGCCCACGGCGGTTACGACCTGCGCAGCCTGCGGGCGGCTGCGCAGCAGCACGGCGGCAGCATGACCGTGCACTGGGAGGACGGCTGGTTCACCCTGCGGGTGCTTCTGCCGCAGGCGGGGATTCAACAGACCGAGGGCGGGGAGTGATCCCCGCCCTTTTTGCAATATGCACAAAATCAGGGGCAGTGGAATTGTGAATAAGCACAATAAAAAATGAAACCAATTTGAAACTTTTTTCAAATTATGCATCCCAAACGACAGATTGTGCAAAGAACGGTTCGTTTTGCGGTTTATATGATAAAATGACATCAAGCAAAGGAGTGGACGCACTCCGGAGAACAGCCATGAACCGGGTCGTGTACCCAAAAGAGAAGGAGTTAACAGTTATGGCACAGAAAAAGAAGGACGGTAAGATGATGGGCAAGATCATCAAAACTGCCGTTTCGGGTGTGTTGTGTGTCGCATTGGCGGGCGGTATAGTTGCGGCCAATGTGCTGATCCCGCCCAACGCCAGCAGCGTGCAGAGCATTTTGGGCCTGAAGAGCGGAGGCATCGACAACAGCAAGGCAAAGACCGAAGGCATTAATATGGAATACGGCAAGCCCGGCTTTGACACAGAGGATGCGCTGGTTGAGGATGAGATCGCCCTGAACAAGCAGATTGCAGCAGAGGGCATCGTCCTGCTGAAGAACGATGAAGGCAGAATGCCGTACAGCACGGATACCACCTTCAGTTTTGTCAGCCATTCGGCAGTCAGCTACATCGGCGGCAACAAAGTCGATATGAAAACGGCCTTTGAAGATGCCGGGTTCGGTGTCAACGAGGACCTCTGGAAATTCTATTCCGAAGGCAACGGCAAGGATTACGGTCTGGGCGTTGGTTCCGTTTCCTACGGTGATGACGAGGACTTTTCCATCAACGAATGCCCCTTGTCTGTTATGAAAGCAGAGCCGGGTCTGACCGATTCCATGAAGAATACGGTTCCTGTTTTTGTGTTCAGCCGTGTGGCGGGCGAAGGCCGTGATATGCCCCGCTCCATGTACAACCACACCGATGTGGAAGAGGACAAGACCAAGACTTATCTGGAGCCGGATTCTACGGAACTGGAGATCCTGCAGTATCTGAACGACAACTTTGACGATGTGGTGCTGCTGCTCAACTCCAGTGCAGCGGTCGATCTGAGCTGGGTGGAGGATTATCCCAGCATCCACACGGTCATCTCGGCTCCTGCCATGGGCGACTACGGCCTGTGCTCTCTGGCTGAGATCTTCTCCGGCAAGGTCAATCCTTCCGGCCGCACCGTGGATACCTATGAAGTGGATGCCATGAACAGCCCGGCGGCGCAGAACTTCGGCGACTTTGCCTACTACGATGAGAATGGCAACCTCACCAAGTACAACTACGTCAGCTACAAAGAGGGCATCTATGTTGGCTACCGCTACTACGAGACCCGTTACGAGGATAAAGTCCTCGGTCAGGGCAATGCGGGCGATTACAACTACGACGATGCTGTGATGTACCCCTTCGGCTACGGCCTGTCCTACACCACCTTTGACTGGTCGGATTACAACACCAGCTGGGATGGCGATACCTGCACCGTGACGGTCAAGGTCACCAACACCGGTTCTGTTGCAGGCAAGGACGTTGTGGAAGTCTACGCACAGAGCCCTTACACCGATTATGACAAGGCCAACAAGGTGGAAAAGGCTGCCGTTGAACTGGTCGGTTACGCCAAGACCTCGGAGCTGGCTCCCGGTGCAAGCGAGACCGTGACGGTCACCTTCGACCAGGAACAGCTGAAGTCCTACGACTACGTCAATGCCAAGACCTACATTCTGGACGCAGGTGATTACTATATCACTGCGGCTAAAAACGCACACGAAGCGGTCAACAACATCCTCTCTGCCAAGGGAAAGAGCGTGGCAGACGGTATGACCGCGGATGGCGACACTGCTTTTGTTGAAATCTACACCCCGGCAAACGGCACCGTGGATACCACGACCTACAAGCTTGACACCACGACCGGTGTGGAGATCACCAATCAGCTCGACCATGCAAACGGCGGGCTGCAGTATCTCTCCCGCAGTGACTGGACTGGCACCTGGCCGACCGTTGACGGCGAGGTCAGCGACCAGATCAGCACCTGGGGCAACCCCATCAATGGTACCGATGCCAGCGGCAAGGCTGCATCCTATACCTACCGCAAGACGATCAGCAAGGAGGACCTTGCAAAGCTGGATTCTTTTGATTCCCTGAACCCCACCGACTTCTCCACCCTGACCGATGAGATCGTTTACGGCAAGGACAACGGTCTGGGTCTGATCGATATGCGCGGTCTGGATTACGATGATGAAAAGTGGGACGCACTGCTCGACCAGCTGACCCCCAGCGATTATCAGACCCTGATCACGCAGTCCGGCTATGGCACGGCTGCCATCAAGTCGGTGGATAAGCCCTCCACGACCGACCGCGACACTGCCACCGGCCTGGTCAACTACGGCTTTGATGCAAGCGGCAACCTCTACTTCAAGGGCAACATCACGCACTGCGGCGTGATCGTTCTGGCACAGACCTACAACGATGATCTGGCCACTCACTACGGCGAGAACATTGGCGACGAGTCCTACTATCTGGGCGTTGATGGCTGGTATGCACCTGCTGTCAATATGCACCGCACGGCATTCTCCGGCCGCAACAGCGAGTATTACTCCGAGGATCCGTTCATCGGCGGTCACATTGCTTCCCTCGAGTGTGAGGGTGTCGCCTCCCGCGGTATGTATGTCTTTGTCAAGCATTACGCCATCAACGATCAGGAGGACCACCGCGGCGACCGTGAAGGCCAGTACAGCATTGCGACCTTCCTGAACGAGCAGGCGGCCCGCGAGATCTACCTCAAGCCCTTTGAGATGTGCGTCAAGTCTGATAAGGTCGAGATGAACTATGCAAAGGACAACGGCGACGGCACTTACAGCAATGCCACCACCGAGATCCCGTCCGTCACCGGCATCATGACCTCCTTCAACCGCGTTGGCTATACCTGGGCCGGCGGCAACTACAACATGATCACCGGCCTGCTGCGCAACGAGTGGGGCTTCCACGGCTTTATCATCACCGACAACGCAAACACCGGTGTCTTTATGGACGCTGGCCAGATGATCCAGGCCGGTGCAGACGGCAAGCTGACGAACCTGCCCACCGGCGCACGGTACACCTTTAACAAGGATGACGTTGCAGATTACCACTACGGTCGTGAAGCAATCCATAACATCCTGTACACCATTGCAAACTCCAAGGCAATGAACGGCGGTATGCCGGGCAGCCGTTATCTGGCAAAGGTCGAGCCTTACCAGAAGGTCATCTACGCAGTGGATGGTGTCTGCGGCGGTCTGATCGCAGTTCTGGTCGTTCTGACGATCCTCCGCTTCCGTAAAAAGAAAGAGGACGTAAAAACCGTCTGATCAACACATAGGAACAGAAGGGGCGGCGGGCAAACGCCCGCCCCCTTTTTTTGATTGTCAGGAGAGACCCATGAAACACACAGATATCATCAAGAGCTTGTCTCTGGAACAAAAATGCGCACTGCTGAGCGGCGGCACGGTGTTCACCACCCGGGCGCTGCCGGGCAAGGGCATCCCGGCCATTACCCTGTCGGACGGCCCCAACGGCGTGCGCAAGCAGGCGGGCGCGGCTGACCATCTGGGCCTGAACCCCAGTGTGCCTGCCACCTGCTTCCCCACCTCGGCTACCGTTGCCAACAGCTGGGACCCCGCACTGGGCGAGGCTGTGGGCGCAGCCATGGGCGAAGAAGCAGCGGCACAGGGCGTGTCGGTGCTGCTGGGCCCCGGCCTGAACATCAAGCGCAGCCCCCTGTGCGGCCGCAACTTCGAGTATTTCTCGGAGGACCCCTACCTTGCCGGTAAGATGGCTGCGGCCTACGTCCGCGGCATCCAGAAAAACGGCATTGCCGCCTGTCCCAAGCACTTTGCGGTGAACAGTCAGGAGCTGCGCCGCATGGCCTCGGATTCCATCGTGGACGAGCGCACCCTGCGGGAAATTTACCTGACCGGCTTCGAGATGGTGGTCAAGGAAGCGCAGCCTAAGACCATCATGTCCGCCTATAACCTTGTCAACGGCACCTACGCCAACGAGAACACCCACCTGCTCATGGATATCCTGCGCGGGGACTGGGGCTTTGACGGCGCAGTGGTCACCGACTGGGGCGGCAGCAACGACCACGCCCTTGGCGTAAAGAACGGATCTACGCTGGAAATGCCCGCCCCCGGCGGGGACGCCATCCGGGAACTGATGAAAGCGGTGCAGACCGGCAAGATCACCGAAGCGGACGTGGATGCCCGGCTGGAGGAGCTGCTGGAGCTGGTGTTCACCACCAAGGCGGCGGTGGACGCCGCACCCGGCAAGTTCGATGCCGACGCCCACCACGCACTGGCACGCCGGGCTGCTGCCCAGAGCATCGTGCTGCTGAAGAACGAAAACGGCCTGCTGCCCCTTGCAAAGGGGGAGAAGGTGGCGGTCATCGGCGACTTTGCCCAGACGCCCCGTTATCAGGGTGCAGGCTCCAGCGCCGTCAACTCCATCAAGGTGGATTCCTTTCTGGACTGCCTTGCCGAAAGCGGCCTGAACAGCGTCGGCTACGCCAAGGGCTTTGACCGGCAGGGCAAGCCCGACGAGGCGCTGAAGGCCGAGGCGGTGCAGCTGGCAAAGAACGCCAATGTGGTGCTGCTGTGCATGGGTCTGGACGAGATCAAAGAGAGCGAGGGCATCGACCGCGCCGACATGAAGCTGGCAGAGAACCAGCTGGAACTGCTGGCGGCTGTGGCGGCGGCAAACCCCAATGTGGTTGTGCTGCTGAGCGCGGGCTCCTCGCTGGAAAGCGGTTGGGTCAAGGACTGCAAGGCACTGATCTACGGCTGCCTGGGCGGTCAGGCCGGTGCGGGCGCACTGGTCGAGGTGCTCACCGGCGCACAGAACCCCTGCGGCAAGCTGGCTGAGACTTGGGCACGCAGCTACGCCGACACCCCCGCAAAGGCGCATTTCGGCGGCGATGGTCCCACTGTGGAGTACCGCGAGGGGCTGTATGTGGGCTACCGCTACTACGACACTGCCGGTGTGCCCACCGCCTTCCCCTTCGGCTACGGCCTGAGCTATACCAGCTTTGCGTACAGTGACCTGAAAGCAGACGAAAAGGGCGTGACCCTGACCGTCACCAACACCGGCAGCTGTGCAGGAGCCGAGGTGGTACAGCTGTATGTGGCAAAGCCGGATGCAAAAGTTTTCCGCCCCGCCAAGGAGCTGAAGGGCTTTACCAAGGTGCAGCTGGAAGCCGGAGAGAGCAAGACCGTCACCATCCCGCTGGATGATAAGGCGTTCCGCTACTGGAACGTCAAGACCGACCGCTGGGAGGTGGAGGGCGGCAGCTATCAGCTGCTGGTGGGCGCTTCCAGCGCCGATATCCGTCTGACTGCCGCCGTCACGGTGGCGGGCACCGGCGCACCCGACCCCTATGCGGGCAAAAATCTGGAGCATTACCGCACTGCGCAGGTGCAGAACGTGCCGGACGCGGAGTTTGAAGCGCTGCTGGGCCGTCCCATCCCGGAGAACAAGGTACACATCGATCGCAACATGACGCTGGGCGAGATGGGACACGGACGCAGCCCCATCGGCTGGCTGGCAGCTGCCGTGCTGGGCACCCTGCTGCGCCGCAGCATCAAAAAAGGAAAGCCCGACCTGAACATCCTGTTCCAGTACAATATGCCCCTGCGGGCGCTGGCCAAAATGACCAACGGCGCTATCAGCATGGGCATGGTGGACGGCATCGTGATGGAGCTGCAGGGCTTCTGGATCATCGGCCTTGTGCGGGTGATCGTGGAGGCTGTGAAGAACATCGTGCTGAACAGCCGCATGGAAGAGCGCTTGAAAAACAGCTGAAAGGAAGCAGGCTATGAATTTCTGGAATAACTTCGCGGCAAAGCACCCCGCCGCTGCCAAGTGGGTGCGCGAGGGCGGTCTGTTCGTCATCGTGTCCAACCTCATCACTGTGTTCAAGTACCTGCTGCTGCAATTTCTGCCCAAGGCCTTTGCAAGCCTGCCGGTGGTGGATTTCGGCTGGCCGGGCATTGATATCACCCTGTTCGGCGAGACCTTCAAGTGGAACATCCTCGGCTACGATGCCGCCCACGGCGGTCTGCCCTACTTCTGCGCTTACATGATCGCCATGGTCATCGGCGAGTGCATCAATTTCCCCATCCAGCGCAATTTCGTGTTCCGCAGCAAGGGCAATCTGGCAAAGCAGATCGGCTGGTATGTGCTGGCGTTCTGCGTCATCACCTGCATCGTCAACTCCATCAACTGCATCTGGGTGGCGGTGGCAGGTCTGCTGGTGCCGGACTTCATCTACAACATCGGCACCACCGTCCTCAACGGCGGCATCTCCATGGTCATCTTCTTCTTCGTGAATAAGATCATCTTCCCGGAGGGCGAAAAAGCCGCTAAGTAACAAGTCATCTTCTTCATTTTCTTCTTTTCATCACAAAGGCTCTCGCCCGCTCTGTGCATACGACAGAACAGGTGGGAGCCTTTGGCTTATAAGGCACCTATAGCGCAAAAGGCAGGATACCATCGTAATGATGATACCCTGCCTTTGCTCGTTCCGGTCCTCGTCCTGTGACCTCCGCCACAAAAAAACCCCCAGACCGAATGGTCTGGCGGCATCTTTCTTGGTAGTCATTCCTACGCGTTGGGAACCGCGCACTAATCAAAGCCCTGCTAGGGCTTTGATTGCCCCGCCTGCGGCGCGGCCGTGCTGTTCTCGTCCTGTACCGCCCACCACAAAAAATCCCCAGACCGAATGGTCTGGCGGCATCTTTCTTGGTAGACATTCCTACGCGTTGGGAACCGCGCACTAATCAAAGCCCTGCTAGGGCTTTGATT
>OKUW01000718.1_pt1 | contig 11440 bp, 10 predicted proteins | sample 1606771 | NCBI WGS metagenome assembly OKUW01 (sample SAMEA3882553, study PRJEB24775) | human gut metagenome | biome: human-associated habitat; feature: intestine environment; material: feces | place: Netherlands | collected 2009/2010 | reverse complement strand
ACCTCTTGATCCCAAATCAAGCGCTCTAGCCAAGCTGAGCCACACCCCGTAAGTGCTTTGCTGTTTCTCTATTTCCTCAACAGCAAGATTTATTATATAGAATCGTCCTTTAAATGTCAACAACTTTTTTCAACTTTTTTTATTTTTCTTGAACACTTTGTCGCAAATCCCCTGTTTATGCGGTTTCTGATCTTATATTTTTTCATTATCCTTTTTTATTTTTCTTAGACCTTCTAACAAAATCATAGGAAAAAGCCACTAATTGTATCAAAAAAAGAACACCAAAAACAGGTGTTCTTTCTTCGTTTCAGTTTCCTATATGAAGCTTTCTTATTCTACTTCCTCGATGTCTTCTTCTTTCACATCCGTATCATCTTCTTCATCGAAGAAATCATCGTCAAAATCATCATCAAAGTCTTCATCAAAATCATCCATATAATCTGGTGTCAGATATTTATATACCGCAAATGCGATTCCTGCAACTGCTGCGATCGCTCCGATGATCGCTAACGCCCAAACGATTTTGTTATCTTCTTTTTCTTTTTTTGTTGCAATGATGTCTGAAACTTTTGCCATTTCTAAAAGATCACTTAATTTTTCCATGCCGCTCATTCCTTTCTTATGCGTTTTCTTTATTATATCACTTCTAACTATATTTTACTAACTTTTTCGTTCATTTTATTCGACTTTTTTTAGTTTTGCAAAGGATGCGAACATTTTTTTCACTCCTGCTTTCTCAAAGTCTACTGTTACCTCGTAATCACGGCCTCCAGAGACAATTTCAAGCACTTTTCCTTTTCCAAATTTTATATGTTTCACCATATCTCCAACATCATATGGTAAAGTATCCATTTTCGTTGAAGTAAATGATTTTGCTTGATATGGTTTTCTAAATCGATTACTGCGATTTGATGAAAACAATGCTTTATCTGGACGTTTTTCTTTGAAGTTGACCCCTGTGTCTAACTGTAATAGCTGTTCCGGAATCTCATCGATAAACCGTGAAACTTTATTAAACTGAGTTCTTCCTTGCATCATTCTTCGTTTTGCCGCACTTAAATAAAGCTTTTTCTTTGCTCTTGTGATTCCTACATAGCAAAGACGTCTTTCTTCTTCCATATCGTCATCATCTTCAGACATCACCGTCATATAACTTGGGAAGATTCCATCTTCCATACCACAAATAAATACGTATGGAAATTCCAGACCTTTTGCACTATGCAGTGTCATTAATACAACCCTGTTATCTGAATCTTCTAGATTATCAATATCTGCAACCAATGCGATTTCTTCTAATAATTCTGACAGACTCGCTTCTTCTGCTTCCTGTTCATATGTTACAACTTTATTTAAAAGCTCATTGATATTTTCAATTCTTCCTTCAGCTTCTTCCGTTTCTTCAGCTTTCAGATTCGCAATATATCCTGTTTCATCTGTAATATACTTAAATAATTCTTCCAGCGATCCTTCCTGCATCTTGCGTCTGAATTCACGGATCAGATCAGCAAATCCATTGATCTTTTTCTTTGCATTTCCCAATGTATCAATGCTATCCGCAGAAAAGCATGCATCTAAAAAACTAATATTATGCTCAACTGCATACACATTGATCTTCTCGATTGTTGCTGCACCGATCCCTCGTCTTGGAACATTGATGATCCTTCGCACTGCCAGATCATCCAGCCCATTATCAACAACTTTTAAGTAACTCAAAATATCTTTCACTTCTTTTCTCTGATAGAAGTTTGTGCCTCCCACAATACGGTATGGAATATTTTTGATCATAAAACTTTCTTCAAATACACGAGACTGCGCATTAGTACGATAAAGGATTGCCATATTTTTATAATCATAGCCTTCTTTGGATAGATCTTCAATCTCATGAATGATCTTTCTTGCTTCTTCATATTCTGTTCCATACTGATGGAATTCGATCAGATCCCCTTCTTCGTTCTCAGTCCAAAGTTTCTTCGTTTTTCTTCCCTTATTGTGTTTGATCACCTCATTCGCTGCATTTAAGATATTCTTCGTGGAACGATAATTCTGCTCGAGTTTGATCGTAACTGCTTCTGGAAATACATTTTCAAAGTTTAAGATGTTCTTTACATTCGCACCTCTGAATTTGTAAATAGACTGGTCATCATCACCTACAACGCAGAGATTCTGATATTTTCTTGCAAGCATACTGACTAACTGGAACTGGATCGTATTTGTATCCTGATACTCGTCAACCATGATATAACGAAATCTCTCCTGATAATAATCAAGCACTTCTGGATGGAACTGAAATAATTCCACGGTCTTAAAGATCAGATCATCAAAATCCAGTGCATTATTTGTCTTTAACTGCTTCTGATATTCTTTATAGATCTGTGCGATCTTTTTCTTCTTAAAATCATACTGATGTCTTGTTTCGTACTCGGAAGGTGTCATAAATTCATCTTTGGCAGAAGAAATCTCATTGATGATCCTTCTCTCTGGCATCATCTTTGTATCAATCTTATACTGCTTGCAGATCTGTTTGATCAGGGATTTCTGATCATCTGCATCATAGATCGTGAAACTGTTTCCATAACCAAGCTTATCAATATGCCTTCTTAAGATTCTCACACAAGTTGAATGGAAAGTACTGACCCAGATATGCTCTGCTCCAAATCCGACCAGATCATCGACCCTCTCTCTCATTTCCTTCGCTGCTTTATTTGTAAATGTGATCGCCATAATATGATAAGGATTCACACCCTGATCCATCAGATAAGCAATCCTGTGCGTCAACACACGAGTCTTTCCAGACCCTGCACCAGCAAGAAGCAAAAGCGGTCCCTCCGTACAAAAAACGGCTTCCTGCTGCTGTTCATTTAATGTATCATAAATTCCCATAGATAAATTCCTTTCTCAAAGCTTAACTGCTATTATACCTTATCGAGCGAAGCGAGTCCAGTCCGTTGCACCTGATGTTTTTTCTCTTGTCATATGGTTTGAATAACCGTATAATATAGTCATAAGATAAGGAGAAATCATTATGGAATTTGAAAAACAACTCGAAGAATGGATGAAACTCGATTATGTGCTTCCAGAAGACCTTCCAAACATCGAATTGTATATGGATCAGGTCACTACTTTTTTAGAAGAACAGCTAAAGAATACGAAGCGTTTCGAAGAAGATAAGATATTTACAAAAACCATGATCAACAACTATACCAAAAACCATCTTCTTCCACCTTCTAATAAGAAGAAATATTCCAGGAATCACATGATTCTTTTAATTTATATTTATTATCTGAAGAATTTTTTATCAATTTCAGATATTAAGAATCTGTTAGATCCTTTAAATGAACATTTTGATGATCAGGACTCAAAGAATTCTTTTTATACGATTTATAATGAGATTTTCAAGCTGGAGCATGATCATAATACGGCGATCCGAGATTCGATCGCAGATGTATTTCATAAATCTGAGGCTACTTTTGCTGAATTAAAGGAGTCGAAGAAGAAAGAACAGCTGCAGCAATTTGCTTTTATTACACTTCTTGGATATGATATCTATCTAAGGAAACAGGTGATTGAGAAAATGATCGATGAACTCTATCAACCAGAGTCAAACAATAAAGCAGAAAAGAAAAAGAAGAAATAGGCATCTGCCTATTTCTTCATTCGTTTAAATACCATATCATAGCCATCACTTCCATAATTCAATGAACGATTCACTCGGCTGATGGTTGCCGTGGAAGCACCTGTCTTATCTGCAACTTCTAAGTATGTATGCTTATCATATAACATCGAAGCCACCTCAAATCTCTGAGCTAACGATTCTAATTCATTTACTGTACAAAGATCTTCAAAAAATGTAAAACATTCTTCTTCTGTCTCTAATGTCAGTACTGCCTGAAATAATCTTTTTGCCGCTTCTGTCTTGATTTTCTTGCTCATTAGCATTTACTCCCTTTCTGATCTTATAGTTCCACTATACTATATCAGAGTGTTAAAGTAAAGCAATATTTTCTTTATGCTTCTCCTACTGTTGTTTTCACAATACCAACTCTTTCAAGATATCCTCTTGTCTCAGATACAACATCTCCGTTCAACGCAAGCAGTGCTACAAGGTTCGGGAATGCCATTAATCCATTACAGATATCCGCAATAGTCCATACAGCACTAACTGTCATAAATGGTCCAATAAATACTGCTAAAATATAAAACCATTTGAACGCTGTGATAACGAATTTCTTTCCATTTACCAGGTATTCCAGACATCTTTCACTATAATATGCCCATCCAAGAATTGTTGTAAATGCAAAGAATACCAGACACATCATTAATACAAATGCTGATGCTTTTGCAGGGAATGGAAGTCCTAATGCAAATGCCTTTGTTGTGACTGCAACTCCTTCAAGTCCCATATCCCATGCACCTGTCATAACGATTGCAAGTCCTGTCATTGTACATACGATGATCGTATCAATAAATGTTCCTGTCATAGATACAAGTCCCTGACGTACTGGTTCATTTGTCTGAGCTGCTGCCGCTGCGATCGGTGCTGATCCAAGTCCTGCTTCGTTAGAGAAGATTCCTCTTGCAATACCTTTCTGCATTGCAACTGTCATAGCTCCGATTGCTCCACCTGCAACTGCTTTTAGTCCAAATGCTGACTGTACGATCTCAGCAAATGCTGCTGGTACCTGTGGTAAATGTGTGAATACAATGATCAGACAGACACCAATATATGTCACTGCCATAAATGGCACGATAACCTCTGATACCTTAGAGATTCTCTTGATTCCTCCAATGATAACAAGTCCTGCACAGATTGTTACGATAATTCCTGCTACAACAACGCTAATAGAATAATTCATTCCAAATAAGCTGATCGTATGTACATTGGATGGGTCAAAAAAGTTATTAACTGCTGATGTGATTCCATTTACCTGTGTAAATGTTCCGATTCCAAACAAACCTACCATTGTTCCAAATACACAGAATAATTTTGCAAGCCATTTAAAATTCTTACCCATTCCTTTTTCAATGTAATAGAATGGTCCGCCAAGTGCGTGACCATCTTCTGCGATCACTCTATACTTAACCGCTAACATTCCTTCAGCATATTTTGTTGCCATTCCAAAAAAGGCTGCAAGCCACATCCAGAATAATGCTCCTGGTCCACCTGCAACGATTGCTGTCGCACATCCTACGATATTACCAGTTCCGATCGTTGCTGAAAGTGCCGTACATAATGCACCAAAACTTGTAACTTCTCCTTCTCCATCATCTTCATTATGAAATACATAATGTAGTGCCTTTCCAAGATGTCTGATCTGTAGTCCTCGAAGCCTGACTGTCAATAAGATTCCTGTAAAAAGGATCAAGATGATGAGGGGCATCCCCCAAATAAAATTGTCGACGTTGTTTAGTACATCGTTTAGCGTGTTTAACATTTTTCATTCCTCCAAAAATAGATCTTTGCGAATGTAACCTTGAACAGCTTGATTTTTGCATATCTGAGTATACAAAAAAGAGCTGATTAAATCAGCTCTAAAGAGTATCGAATACATTGCTTATAAAGCTCTGTCCTTTTGCCTGAGAGATTAGTTTCCTAATAGAAACTGTACACCTTCGGCGCTCACTTATGAGACTCTCCAGAGTTCATTTCTTTTTGTTCATCAGAAAGAAATGCCTATGTTTATTTTTCTTATCCGCAATATTTACTTTATATGATGATTCTGATATTTGCAAGTATTTTTTTTAATAATCAGTCACTTTCAGCACACTATACAAAAACACTTGTCTTTCTATGGCATACATATGTAATATTTTCCATACAATATTTTTATCAGTTTCTTTGCTTTTTTCCTGCTGCTGTGTTAAACTGATTCAGATACGCTCAATGCGTATGGAAACATTAGTTAAAGGAGACAACTTATAATGAAGAAACACAAAAGAAGCACTTTCTCTGGAAAGCTTGGCTTTGTATTATCAGCTACTGGTGCTTCCGTAGGGCTTGGAAACATCTGGAGATTTCCATATCTCGCTGCTAAATATGGCGGTGGAATCTTTTTACTTGTTTATATCATACTTGCACTGACCTTCGGTTACACCTTGATCATGGCGGAGACTTCTCTTGGACGCATGACAAGAAAAAGCCCTGTTGGAGCATTTGAAAGCTTTGGAAACTCACGTTTTATATCTATTGGTGGTTGGATCAATGCAATCATTCCGGTTTTGATCGTGCCATATTATTCGGTGATCGGTGGATGGGTTTTAAAATATCTGGTTGAGTATGTCAGAGGACATGCACAGCCAGTTGCAGAAGATGGTTATTTTTCTGCATTTATCTCAGATGGATTTTCCACGGAAATATGCTTTGTGATCTTTTCTGTGATCACATTGGCGATTATTTATGCGGGTGTGCGCAATGGAATCGAGCGTGTCTCTAAATTCATGATGCCGATACTTGTTGTGTTGTCTGTCATCATTGCAATTTATTCTGTGACAAGACCAGGGGCTTTGGCTGGTGTGAAATATTTTCTTGTGCCAAATATCAGCAACTTTTCATGGATGACCGTTGTGGCAGCCATGGGGCAGATGTTTTATTCGCTGTCGATCGCGATGGGTATTCTCATTACATTTGGTTCTTATATGAAAAAAGAAACTTCCATTGAAGAGTCTACAAAGAATGTTGAAATTTTTGATACAGCAATTGCAATTATGGCTGGACTAATGATTATTCCGGCGGTGTTTGCATTTTCCGGCGGAGATCCGGATACGCTGCAGGCAGGACCTTCGCTCATGTTTATCACGATTCCGAAGGTGTTTGCGAATATGGGACTTGGAACAGGCGTCGGGATTTTGTTCTTCCTGCTTGTGTTATTTGCAGCCCTGACAAGCTCAATTGCCCTGACGGAAAGTGCTGTTGCGACATTTGAGGATGAGCTTGGCTGGGGACGGAAGAAATCAACGGTTGTGATCGGATTGATTATGATTGGACTCGGAACGTTATCAAGCCTTGGATATGGACCGCTAGGATTCGTGAAGATCCTCGGAATGCAGTTTTTGGATCTGTTTGATTTTCTGACAAATTCCGTGATGATGCCGATTGCAGCATTTGTGACAAGCCTGCTTGTATCACGCGTTGTCGGAATTGATAAGATCGAAGAGGAAATCCGCCATGGAGAAAGTAAGTTCCGGAGGAAGAAGATATTTGTCGTGATGATAAAATATCTGTGCCCGATCTTCGCACTGATCATTCTGCTTAGTTCCGTTGCGAATGCATTTGGCTGGATATCAATGTAAAAAGAAAATATGATGATGAACGTAGCCAAACAGATGATTGCGGAACATGTTTTCGGGTAAATCAGAGGTAATCGGATATGGAACCAAAACAGGAGCATAAATTGATATCCCATGCAGATATCCTGCTGATCGTCGGAATTCTGATTCTGGCGGTGGCAGGACTTTTTGCGTGGAAGAAGCTGGAAACGCCCGGAGCGTACGTTGATATCATGATCGATGGTGATTCTGTGAAGACATTGCGACTTGACCAGGATGCAAGCTATGAGGTAAAGCAGCAGGTGGGTGTTAATACGGTTGTTGTGCAGGATGGCAGTGTGACTGTGCAAGATGCAGACTGTCCGGATAAGATCTGTGAGAAGCACCGGGCAATCAGCCAGACTGGGGAGACGATCATCTGTCTGCCACACAAACTTGTAGTGGAGATTAAAGAGTAGATGGACATAGACTAAACATGGAAGACGAAAAGAGACAGAGCACAGTGAAGGACGCACACGGACAAAAAAATAACCAATCACAATTAAATAATAACCATAAAATTGCACTCTGCGGTGTGCTGATTGCACTAGCCATGATCTTATCGTATCTGGAAAGCCTGGTGCCAATCCATATGGCGGTACCGGGGGTGAAGCTTGGTCTTGCCAATCTTGTTACGATCATCGCGTTGCAGAAACTGGATCTGAAGTCGACGGTTGTAATCTCGGTCGGACGTATCATCCTGTCGAATGTTCTGTTCGGAAATATGGCGGTGTTACTATACAGTCTGGCCGGTGCGGCATGCAGCATCCTGATCATGACGGCACTAAAAAAATGCCGGGTATTCGGACTTGTAGGAATTAGTGTTGCAGGCGCAGTCTTCCACAATCTGGGGCAGATCCTGGTCGCGGTCTGCGTGATGGAAAACGTGCGTATTTTTTATTATATGTTCATCCTGTTGATTACCGGAACGGTCGCTGGTGTAGCAATCGGATTGCTTGCTTCGTTTCTGTTAAAAAATATAAGAATATAGTCACAAAAGTTGTGAAATTAAGGACACATTTGTTGATAAAAATCCTCACTTGTATTAGAATAGTAGTAAATATTTTTTACAGTGGGGTCAGTACGATGAAACTAACTTTTAAAGGAGGCATCCATCCATACGAAGGGAAAGAACTTACGATGGATAAGGATGTAATTGAATATGTCCCAAAGGGAGATATGGTATATCCACTGAGTCAGCATATCGGTGCACCTGCGAAGGCGGTTGTCAAAAAAGGTGACCGTGTTTTGGTAGGGCAGCTGATTGCAGAAGCCGGTGGATTTGTTTCTGCAAACATTCATTCTTCTGTATCCGGAACAGTCAAGGCCGTGGAACCTAGACTGACTGCATCCGGTTCTAAGGTCAATTCGATCGTGATCGAAAATGACAATCAGTTTGAGAAAATTGAATATGTGAAAAATGAGAAGCCACTTGCGGAGCTTACAAAGGAAGAGATTTTGGAAGCAATCAAGAACGCAGGCGTTGTCGGCATGGGTGGCGCCGGATTCCCGACGAATGTCAAACTCTCACCGAAGAATGCAGACGAGATTGATTACATTATCGTGAATGCATCCGAGTGTGAGCCATATCTGACATCGGATTACCGTCGTCTGCTTGATGAGACGGACAAGGTGATCGAGGGCTTGCGTCTTGCACTTGCAATCTTCCCGAAAGCAAAGGGAATCATCCACCTGGGAGCAACATCCTGTTATGTAGGAGATAATACAGATATCATAATTATGACAGAAGGTTTAAAGCTTGTACGTAAGAAGCTTGTTAATGTTATCAATGAGCTTTCTAAGTTTGCAGATAAATATAAGGCACAGCCTACACTTGCATTTACACATTTCCAGCCAGCACAGCCTACAACAGTAGGAAAAAGAGCCACACTCTGGATGAATGAGCTGGTTATGGACCTTGAGGACCTTGATTATGTATTATCAACAATGAAGCTTCTTGGATGTAAGGGAACAACTGGAACACAGGCATCTTTCCTTGAACTTTTCAATGGTGACCAGGACAAAATCCGCCAGATTGATAAAAAGATTGCAGAGAAGATGGGCTTTGACAAGTGCGTTCCTGTATCAGGACAGACTTACTCACGTAAGGTTGATACAAGAGTTCTTAATATCCTTGCTGGTATTGCGGCATCAGCACACAAGTTCTCTAATGATATCAGATTATTACAGCACCTCAAGGAAGTTGAAGAACCATTTGAAAAATCACAGATTGGTTCATCAGCTATGGCTTACAAGCGTAATCCTATGAGAAGCGAACGTATGGCGTCACTTGCTGATTTCGTTATCAGTGACGCACTTAACCCAGCTATTGTTTCATCTACACAGTGGTTTGAGAGAACACTTGATGATTCAGCTAATAAGAGAATGTCAGTTCCAGAGGGATTTCTCGCTGTTGACGGAATCCTTGACCTCTACTTGAATGTTGTTGACGGACTTGTTGTATATGACAAGGTTATCATCAAACATATGATGGCAGAGCTTCCATTTATGGCAACTGAGAATATTATGATGGACGCTGTTAAGGCTGGTGGAGACAGACAGGAGCTTCATGAGAAGATCAGAGAGCTTTCTATGATAGCAGGAAAGAGAGTTAAGCAGGAAGGTCTTGATAATAACCTTCTTGAGCTTATTGCAGCAGAGCCAATGTTTGGTGTTACTCTTGAAGAGCTACAGTCAAAGCTTGACCCTATGAAGTATGTTGGCCGTTCTAAAGAACAGGTTGACGAATATCTTGCTGATGTTATCAAGCCTATCCTTGATGCTAACAAGGAAGAACTTGGTATGAAGGCAGAGATTAATGTTTAATTAATAATTTGGAGGTGTTATAACATGAAGGTTGTATTAGTTAATGGCAGCAGAAGAGATGCAGGCTGTACATATACAGCACTTTCTGTTGTTGCTAAGGAATTAGAGGCACAGGGAATTGATACTGAGATAGTTGCAGTTGGCAGCAGAGTTGTTAAGGGCGAGCTTGACGCAGTTGTCAAGGAAGTTGGCGCTAAGATAACTGATGCAGACGGACTTATTGTTGGTTCACCTGTTTATTATGCTTCTCCAACAGGAGAGATATTAATGTTTCTCGACAGATTATTTGGTGCATATGGTAACGAGCTTCGTTACAAATGTGGTTCTTCAATTGCATCTGCCCGCCGTGGCGGAACAACATCAACAGTTGATGTGTTGAATAAGTATTTCCAGATTAACCAGATGCCGGTTGTATCATCTAACTACTGGAATATTGTACATGGCAATACACCTGATGAGGTTGTTAAGGACGAAGAAGGTATGCAGACAATGAGACTTTTAGGTCAGAATTTTGCATGGCTTGTTAAGTCAATAGACGCAGCAAAGAAGCAGGGAATTGAGCTTCCACAGGGCGAGAATAAGATTAAGACTAACTATATCAGATAATTTATAATTCTTCATAAATATTTAATGTCATAAGAGGCGTGCTGTATATATAATTATGTATATATGGCACGCCTCTTTTGCGCGGGCAGCGATGAGAGAAGAGATGGAAAGTTCATAGCCGTGCTTGCACGAGTTATGAACTTTATATGGATTCTCGAGGAGCGCCGCGACAACGACAGGACGAAGTCCTGGAGTATGAGCTGCCCGCGCGTGCAGCGGATAGATGGATATTTAAGGAGTATTGTCGTGAAGTCTTACAAAAGGAGAAAACTTATGAAGAGAATAATTCTTGGGGCAGTGATACTGCTTGTGGTGCTTATTGCCGCAATCGTAGCCTGCGCCCTGATAAGTTACCACAAACAGCCAGAGCTTACTGCTGATGAGATTAATCAGCTTGATGAGCAGGGCATATGGAAAGAGAGAACAAGTGCCGAGCGGGCGCGTATTATCGAGGATAATGACGAGGCGCTTAAAGAGCGGATAAGAATGATAAGCAATGCAAAGAGTGAGATTATACTCTCAACATTTGACTTCAGGTCAGATGACAGCGGAAAGCTGATGCTTGGAGCACTTATTGATGCTGCAGACAGAGGTGTATCGGTCAATGTTATAGTTGACGGGGTATCCGGTTTTACCAAGATGAAGGGCAATCCTGATTTTAAGGCACTTGCGTCATCAGACAATGTGAATGTGAAGATATACAATA
>OKUW01000711.1_pt1 | contig 11544 bp, 7 predicted proteins | sample 1606771 | NCBI WGS metagenome assembly OKUW01 (sample SAMEA3882553, study PRJEB24775) | human gut metagenome | biome: human-associated habitat; feature: intestine environment; material: feces | place: Netherlands | collected 2009/2010 | reverse complement strand
CGTTTTATGGAACAATAATACAGGAAAAACGATCAAGTACGTTAGATTTTATATGGAACCCTATAATGCTGTTGATGACCCTGTAGAAGATGAAGTGACAGGAAATAGAATCTTCTCGTGCAAAGTGACCGGCCCGATTGAAACAGAAAAGGGGATAGGAGAGTATATTTACGATTACTATGGAGTGCATTATGTGCAAAAACACAAAGATGGCATTCCATACTATGACCCGTCTTTTACGATTTATAAAACGCGGCAGATTTCAAGTCAGGTTGCTGCAATGACGAGTAAGAAGACAGATATTATAAACCTGAGAAGCACATTTTCCCAAATCAGTATGTGGAATGCGGCATGGTATAACAGCACGACTGAAAAAATCAAGATTTCCCGTGTAGATGTTGACTATATGGACGGCACAAGCCAGACATTGCAGATTGCGTCGGACTTTGGAGTGTACTTAAACGGAAAAGTTGACTGCTGGGAAGAAAGATAATATGTCAATATAAAATAGCACCTTGCTCCTGTATTTAGAGCGAGGTGCTATTTTTAGGTTGTTAGCTTAAATCAAGTCCTTTTCCAGACAATAGTGGTAAATACCATCCTCAGCACAGGGACGACAGACCTCGCTGGCGATGGCTTTCAAATCGGCAGAGGCGTTGCCCATGGCAACGCTGTGACCGACAGCCTGAAACATTTCTATATCGTTGTTCCCATCGCCGAAGGCCATCGCATCTTCCTTTGTCAGGCCGTAGTGGGCCAGTACCTTCCGGATGCCTGCGCCCTTGCCGCCCGAGGTGGGGATGATGTCTACGGCCCTGTCCCACCAGGCGGCGATCTTTGCGCCGGTGGTGCCCTTGAGGATGGCGGGCCAGTCCCGCTCGCGGCAGCCCATCATCAGCTGGAAGACTTCACCTCGGGAGACTTCATCGAACTTATCGGAAATGACCGGCGCTCGTCCGCCGATGGCGTAATATGCCGTTAAATCGTCATCCGTTCCGTTGGAGAGCAGCTGCGTCCGTCCTGCAACCGACACCGGACGACCAAGCGCTGCGGCGTTTTGGATCAGCGTCTGCACATCCTGCGGCGGGATGGGGCTGGCAAAAATATCTCCGCGACGGTCGTAGCAGTAGGAGCCGTTGTAGGTAAGAAAGACGTCGAACTCCACGCCGTCGAATCTCGGCACAATGAGAGGGGAACGCCCGGTGGCGATGGCCAGCAGGATGCCGTTTTGCTGTAAGCGGCGCAGAGCGTCCAAAGTCGGCTTGGTGATGCGCTTTTTCTCCATGTCGATGAGAGTACCGTCGATGTCGAAAAAGATGATGCGGGGCTTGCGGTCAGGATACATCAGAATGCCTCCTTATAGTGCGTCGATGTCGGCCTGTAGTTTCTCGTAGAATTTCCCCAGATGGAGACCGTCGATGAAGCGGTGATTGACCTCCACCGACATCCCCAATTTCTTGCGGCCATTTTCCTCGCCATATCTGCCCCATGTGATGCGGGGGATGTTGTCGTCCCGGTCAAAATCCCGCTCGTTGGTGCAGCCGGTCAAATCAAACCACGGTGTGCAGGAGATATAGATGAGGTTGTCGTTCTCTTCGTCTTGGTCAAGAAGGGTCTTCTGGGCAGCGCTTCTCGCCTGTGCGGAGGCACAGAACTCCGCAATGCCCCCGACTTTTGGCAGGGTGACGATGTGAAACTGCTCACTGCCGGGTTTCAGGTCGGTCAGACTGGGAATGCGCTCATCCAGCAGCCACACCTCGCCGTCCCGGATGGCGTAGCGGAAATTCTTCACGCTGTTCACGGCGTCCGTCACGAGATACCCCATCGCGTAATAAAACGACAAATGCCGCTCCTTGACATAGCGGTAAAGGTTTGTTACATCCACCCGGAAGGTGACGCTGTAAAAAGGGTAGGAAACAGCGGAGAAAAACTCGAACAATTCAGCCCGCTCCCAGTGGGTCCTATCGACCTTTTCCATCTTACTTCTCCTCGACGGGGGCCTGCTTATTTTTATCCAGCGCGTCGAACTGCTTTACGATCTGCGGGTCTTTCAGTTTGATGACCTTGCCGGAGAGGTAGTGGAGGGTATTTTCCTCAGGGATGTCGAGGAAGCTGATACGGACGGCGCAGAGGGCCTGCGTCTTGGTGCCGGTGCGCTCGTTCATCTTGCGGTTGCCGTATTTGATATCGCCCAGCACCGGCTTGCCCAGATAGGCCAGATGTGCACGGATCTGATGGGTGCGCCCGGTGACAAGGCCGATCTTGCACAGGGCAAAAGGGCCTGCGGTGCGCAGCACGTCCACGTCCGTGATGATCTGCTTGCGGCGCTCGTCCTGCGATTGATGGGCGTGGATGCTGACCTTGTTGTTCTTCTCGTCGTGCTCCCACCATGCGGTGAACCGCCCGGACTGCGGGATGCCTACCGTGATGGTGTAGTACTCCTTCTTCAGCAGGTCGGTGCGGATGATCTCGTTCATGTCCCGCAGGGCGGCGTAGTTTTTGGCGGCGATCACCAGCCCCTCGGTGCCGCGGTCCAGCCGGTTGCAGATGCCGGGCTTGAAGCGGTTCTCGCCGTGGGGGTCGTATTCGCCCTTCTGGGTCAGGTATTGGGTAAAGGCGTCCACCAGATTGGCATCGCCGGTGCGGTCGCTGTGGCACAGCAGGTGAGTGGGCTTGTACAGCACCGCAAGGTTTTCGTCCTCATAGATGACCGTCACCTTGGGCTGCTTTTTGGGGGCAGCCTTCTGCACCGGCTTTGCGCCCTCGGGCGGGAAAAACTCGTCGTTGATGTACAGCTCGATCAGATCTCCCGCCTGCAAACGGTATTCCGGCGCGGCTTTTTTGCCGTTTACCTTCACCCGCTTGTTGCGGAAGCTCTTGTACAGCAGGCTGGTGGGAAAATCGCGGGTCACGCTCTGCACAAAGCGCGAAAGACGCACGCCGTCATCGTTGGCGGTGGCAGTAAATTGTTTCATAAAGCTATCCTCATCGTTTTTGTCAGAATCATGCTTTTATAGTAATACAGGCGGGGCGGGAAGTCAACGCGCATTCCAGTGCAAAATCCGGGTTATTTTTGCAGAACGCTTGTGTTTGCGCCGCAAAATGGGTACTATAAGGAGAGAACATAGAAAAAAGGAGTACCGCCATGGCAGAGAATAAACGGCACAAGGGACATCGCCAGCGGATGCGGGAGAGGGTGCAGAACTATGGGCTGGACAGCTTGGCCGAGCACGAGGCGCTGGAATATGTGCTTTACCTGACCAACGCCCAAAAGGATACCAACGGCATCGCCCACGACCTGATCGACCGGTTCGGAGATTTTGCGGCGGTGCTGGAAGCCAGCGAGGAAGAGCTGTGCACTGTAGAGGGCGTAGGCCCATCTACCGCCCGGATGTTGCATCTGTTGCCCCAGATCAGCCGGTACTATGGGCGCAGCCGCACCAGCACCACCCGCTGCATCAAGACCACCGAGCAGATGGGCAGCTATCTGATGGCAAAGTTTGCGTGGTCGGACTACGAGCGCGCCATGCTGGTCAGTCTGGACAGCCGCAAGCGGGTGCGCGCCGCCGTCTGGCTGCGGGAAGGTACCTCTGACCGGGTCAGTCTGGATATCAAGAACGTGGTGGCTGCTGCCATCAAGGGCGGCACGGACGCCGTGGTGCTCTGCCACAACCACCCCAACGGGGTGGCGCTGCCCTCGCTGGAGGACATGGACGCTACCGGCAGCATTGCCCGGGCGCTGGGACTGGTAAATGTGCACCTGCTGGATCACTTTATCCTGACCGACACCGAGTATTTTTCCATGCGGGACGCCAACCGCCTGCCCATCTACGATTTCAAGACCGGTACGCTGTTCTGGCCGTAAAACAAAAAACTGTTTACATTATAAAATGTGCGTGCTATAATACAACTTGAAACAACAACAGATTGTGGTTATGTGCGCGAAAGGGAGAAAAACGATGGCAGAGGAAAAATTTGAACTGGTGTCGAACTATGCCCCCACCGGCGACCAGCCTCAGGCGATCGCGCAGCTGGTGGAGGGGGTGCAGCGGGGCGACCGCTGCCAGACCCTGCTGGGCGTGACCGGCAGCGGCAAGACCTTTACCATGGCCAACGTCATTGCCCAGTGCAACCGCCCCACGCTGGTGCTGGCACACAACAAAACGCTGGCGGCGCAGCTGTGTACCGAGTTCCGCTCGTTTTTCCCCAACAACGCGGTGGAGTACTTCGTCAGCTATTACGACTACTACCAGCCGGAAGCCTACATCCCCAGCACCGATACCTATATTGAAAAGGACAGCGCCATCAATGACGAGATCGACCGCCTGCGCCACTCAGCTACGGCGGCGCTTTCCGAGCGGCGGGACGTTATTATTGTGGCATCGGTGTCCTGCATCTACTCGCTGGGCGACCCCATCGACTACCGCAGCATGGTCATCAGTCTGCGCCCCGGGATGCAGATGGAGCGGGATGAGCTGTGCAAAAAGCTGGTCACCCTGCAATACGAGCGCAACGACGTGAATTTTGTGCGCAATAAGTTCCGGGTGCACGGCGACACGGTGGACATTTATCTGGCTTATATGAGCGAGCTGGCCATCCGGGTGGAGTTTTTCGGGGACGAGATCGACCGCATTACCGAGTTCAACCCCCTGACCGGCTCCAAGCAGAACGTGGTCAAGCACGTTGCCATCTTCCCGGCCAGCCACTATATCGTCAGCGCCGAAAAAAAGGCCGCTGCACTGGAAAAGATCCGCGCCGAGTGCGACGCACAGGTCAAGCAGTTCACCGCCGAGGGCAAGCTCATCGAAGCGCAGCGCATTGCCCAGCGCACCAACTACGATATCGAGATGCTGAACGAGGTGGGCATCTGCAAGGGCATCGAAAACTATTCGGCGGTGCTGTCCGGCCGTGCACCGGGCAGTATGCCCACCACGCTGCTGGATTATTTCCCGGAGGATTTTCTGCTCTTTGTGGACGAGAGCCACGTCACCCTGCCGCAGGTGCGCGCCATGTACGGCGGCGACTACGCCCGCAAGAAAACGCTGGTGGAGTATGGCTTCCGCCTGCCGTCCGCCTTTGATAACCGCCCCCTGAAATTTGAGGAGGTGGAGTCCAAGCTCAACCAGATGATCTTTGTCTCCGCCACTCCCGGCGAGTACGAGCGCCGGAACAGCTCACAGGTGGCGCAGCAGGTCATCCGCCCCACGGGTCTGTTGGACCCGGTCATCTCGGTGCGTCCGGTGGAAGGGCAGGTGGTGGATCTTCTGGGCGAGATCAACGCCCGCATCCAGCGGCAGGAGCGGGTACTGGTGACCACCCTGACCAAAAAAATGGCCGAGGATCTTACCGATTACCTCACCGAGCAGGGGATCAAGGTCAAGTATATGCACCATGAGGTGGATACCTTCGAACGCATGGAGATCATCAAGGATCTGCGTCTGGGCAGCATCGACGTGGTAGTGGGCATCAACCTGCTGCGCGAAGGTCTGGATCTGCCGGAGGTGAGCCTTGTGGCCATTCTGGATGCCGACAAGGAAGGCTTTCTGCGCAGTGAGACCAGCCTGATCCAGACCATCGGCCGCGCCGCCCGCAACGCGGAGGGCATGGTCATCATGTACGCCGATGTGGTGACCGACAGCATGGAGCGCGCCATCACCGAGACCGAGCGCCGTCGCGCCATCCAGATGGCCTATAATGAGGAACACGGCATCGTGCCCAAGACCATCGTAAAAGCCATTGCGGACAGCATCGAGATCAGCGATAAGGCCGAAAACGCCAAGCGCAACACCCGCCGCATGGGCAAGCTGGAGCGGGAAGCTGCCATTGAGCGCCTGACCCGGGAGATGAAGGAAGCCGCGAAGCTGCTGGAATTTGAGCACGCAGCCTTCCTGCGGGATCAGATCGACCGCCTGCGCCGGGGCGAGAACCCTACCGTGGACTCCGCCGCCGAGACCGAGCGCAAACAGAACCATGCACAGACACAACGAAAAGGGAGAAAATACCTTGGCAAACGATAAGATCATTATCAAGGGTGCCCGAGAGCACAACCTGAAAAATATCAACCTGACCCTCCCGCGGGAAAAGCTGATCGTTATGACCGGCCTTTCCGGTTCGGGCAAGTCCAGTCTGGCCTTCGATACGATCTACGCCGACGGTCAGCGCCGCTATGTGGAAAGCCTTTCCAGCTATGCCCGGATGTTTCTGGGACGGATGGATAAGCCGGACGTGGACGAGATCACCGGTCTTTCGCCGGCCATCTCCATCGACCAAAAGACCACCAGCCACAACCCCCGCTCCACCGTGGGCACTGTGACTGAAATTTACGATTATCTGCGCCTGCTGTACGCCCGCATCGGCGTGCCGCATTGCCCGGTTTGCGGGCGGGTCATCAGCCAGCAGACCGTGGACGAGATGGTAGATGCCGTCCTCAAGCTGGAAGAGGGGACGAAGTTTCAGGTCCTCGCCCCTGTCGTCCGCCAGCGCAAGGGCACCCAGCAGAAGGAGCTGGAAGCCGCCCGCCGCGCTGGCTATGCCCGCGTGAAGATCGACGGCAACCTGTACGATCTTGACGAGGAGATCACGTTGGAAAAGAACATCAAGCACACCGTGGAGGTGGTGGTGGACCGCCTCGCCCTGCGCAAGGGCATCCGGGGCCGTCTGGCGGACTCGCTGGAGACGGCCCTTGCCCTCACCGGCGGCGTGGCCGAGGTGGACGTCATCGGCGGCGAGTGCATGACCTTCAGCCAGAACTTTGCCTGCCCGGAGCACGGCATTTCCATCAGCGACCTGTCGCCCCGGCTGTTCTCCTTCAATAACCCGCTGGGTGCCTGCGAAAAATGCACCGGCCTTGGCACCTTTATGCGGGTGGATGAGGATCGCATCCTGCCCAACCGCAGCCTTTCCATCCGGGAGGGTGCCATCAAGGCCAGCGGCTGGTACTACGCCGAAGGCTCGGTGAGCGAGATGTACTACCTTGGTCTTGGCAAAAAATACGGATTTACGCTGGATACGCCCATCAAGGAGATGAGCACCGAGGCGGTGAACGCCCTGCTCTACGGCACCAATGGTGAAAAGATCGAGATGCACCGCACCAACGAGTTCGGCAGCGGGGTGTACTACAACACCTTTGAGGGCATCGTGGAAAATCTGGAGCGCCGCTTCCGCGAGACGAGCAGCGAGTGGATGAAGGAGGAAATCGGCAGCTTTATGTCCGGCGTGGAGTGTCCGGACTGCCACGGACAGCGCCTGAAGCCGGTGGTGCTTGCCGTGACCATCGGGGACAAGAACATCAGCCAGTTCTGCGAGATGTCCATCCGGGACGAACTGGAATTTATCCGGCAAAACGAGCCGAACCTCACCGAAAAGCAGCAGCAGATCGGCGGCCAGATCATGAAGGAGATCAAGAATCGCCTGCAGTTCTTGCAGAGCGTGGGGCTCGACTACCTCACACTGGCCCGGGCGGCAGGCACTCTGTCCGGCGGCGAGAGCCAGCGCATCCGCCTGACCACCCAGATCGGCAGTGCCCTGTCCGGCGTGCTCTATGTGCTGGACGAGCCCTCCATCGGCCTGCATCAGCGGGACAACGATAAGCTCATTGCCACCCTGAAAAACCTGCGGGATCTGGGCAATACGGTCATCGTGGTAGAGCACGACGAGGACACCATGCGCAGCGCGGATTATATCGTGGACGTAGGCCCCGGTGCTGGTGTGCACGGCGGCGAGATCGTAGCCGCAGGCAGCGTAAAGGATATCTGCAAGGCCAAGCGCAGCATTACCGGCGACTACCTCTCCGGCCGCAAGCGCATTGCCGTGCCCCAGACCCGCCGCACCGGCAACGGCCACTGCCTGACCGTAAAGGGCGCACGGGAAAACAACCTGCGCAATATCGATGTCAGCTTCCCGCTGGGGGAGTTCATCTGTGTCACTGGCATTTCCGGCTCGGGCAAGTCCAGCCTGATCAACGAGATCCTTTACAAAACGCTGGCCAGCGAGCTGAACGGTGCCCGCTCCCGCGCCGGCAAGTGCGATGGGGTAGAGGGACTGGAGTTCGTGGATAAGGTCATCGGCATCGACCAGCAGCCCATCGGCCGCACCCCGCGCTCCAACCCCGCCACCTACACCGGCGTGTTCAACGATATCCGCACCGTGTTCTCCCAGACGCAGGACGCCAAGATGCGCGGCTACGGCCCGGGACGGTTCAGCTTTAACGTCAAGGGCGGCCGCTGCGAAGCCTGCGAGGGTAACGGTATTTTGCAGATCGAAATGCACTTTCTGCCGGACGTCTATGTACCCTGCGAGGTGTGCAAGGGCGCACGCTACAACCGCGAAACGCTGGAAGTAAAGTATAAGGAAAAGACCATTGCAGATGTGCTGAACATGACCGTGGAGGAAGCGGTGGTGTTCTTTGCCAACCAGCCCAAGATCGCCCGCAAGCTGCAAACCCTGCTGGACGTTGGCCTTGGCTATGTCACCTTGGGGCAGAGCGCCACCACCCTGTCCGGCGGCGAGGCGCAGCGCGTAAAACTGGCCAACGAGCTTGCCCGCCGCGGCACCGGCAAAACAGTGTATATTCTGGACGAGCCCACCACCGGTCTGCACATTGCAGATGTGCACCGTCTGATCGAGGTGCTGCAAAAGCTGGTGGACGTGGGCAACACGGTCATCGTCATTGAGCATGACCTGGATGTGATCCGCAACGCAGACTACATCATTGATATGGGCCCGGGCGGCGGTGCCCAGGGCGGCACGGTGGTGGCCGCCGGCACGCCGGACGTTATCCGCCACACCCCCGCCAGCCAGACCGGCAAATTTATCTGATTTTATATCTTTATAAACAAGCACATCCCTCGGCAGCGCCGTATTGGGCGGCCCGCCGGGGGATGTGTTTTGCTTTTATTCGGTTTTATCTGCTTCCTGCTTCTGCTTTTCTTTTAACTCTTTTTGCAGCTCCGCTTCCACGCGGTCAAAGCGCTCCAAAAAGCTATGTTCCTGCCCTTCGGTCTTGTAGCCGGGCATGGTATCCAGCGCAACGCCGTGGATGCTGCGGAAAATGCTGTTCTCAATGTTGGGGTTATCCCGCTTTAGGCGGCGCAGCAACACCTTGACTTCCTGCCGCTTGGAGCCACCGCCGCCGTTATCGCAGGTGGTGCAGTTTTCGGTAAAGCGGCAGGCGCACTGGATGAATTCCAGCTCGTTGTATCGCTTCCATGCCAGAATATCCTCCTCCCGGATGCAATACATCGGGCGGATGAGGGTCATGCCGGGAAAACTGGTGCTGTGGAGCATGGGGGGCATGGCCTGCAGCTGAGAGCCGTAGAACATACTCATGACGGTGGTCTCGATGACATCGTTGAAGTGGTGGCCCAGTGCGATCTTGTTGCAGCCCAGCTCCTTGGCCTTGCTGTAGAGGTGGCCGCGGCGCATCCGGGCGCAGAGATAGCAGGGGTTCTTGTCGGTATTGTTGGCCACCGAGAAGATGTTGCTCTCAAAGATGGTCACGGGGATGTGGAGAAGCTCGGCGTTGGATTCGATCTTCTGGCGGTTGATCTCGTTGTAGCCGGGGTCCATCACGAGAAAGACCAGCTCAAAGGGCACATCGCTGTGGCGCTGCAGCTCCTGCATGAGCTTTGCCATCAGCATCGAGTCCTTGCCGCCTGATATGCAGACGGCGATCTTGTCCCCGGCCTGGATCAGCTCGTACCGCTTGACGGCCACGATGAAGGGCGTCCAAAGCTGCTTGCGGAATTTTTTGATAATGCTGCGCTCGATTTTTTGATAGGTCTCTAATTGGCGTTCCAAGGGTCAATTCTCCTTATTCGTCAGGGTTTTGTAGCAGGTGTCAAAGGCTTGCAGGAAGCCGTCGATCTCCGCGTCGGTGGTCAGGTGGCTGATGCTGATGCGCCAGCTGGACAGCGCGTTGCGGCGATCCCGGCTGACGGCGAACACGGCCTTGGACGGCAGACCGTCCGACGAGCAGGCCGATTTGACCGACACGCAGACGCCTTCGGCGTCCAGCTCCCGCTGGAATACGGTGCCCTTGACGTTCTCGACGCTCAGATTCAGGATGTGGGGGATCGCGTTCTCCGGGCTGTTGATGTGCACCTTCGGGTACCTGCTGAGGGCGTCGCGGAGGAAGGCATTCGCTTCCTTTACCCGGGCGGTACGCGCGGGCAGCTCCCCAACGGCGGCCTCCAGCGCCGTTTCCAGCGAGGCCGCCAAGGCCACGGTAGGCGTGCCGCTGCGGTAGATAGTGGTGCTCTCGCCGCCGTGGATGAGCGGCTCGAGGGCAAGCTTTCGCCGCTTGAGCAGTAGGCCGATGCCGTTCAGACCGTAGAACTTATGGGCCGTCAGACTCATGGTGTCCACCCCCTCAAAGGAGACGGGGATCTTGCCCACGGCCTGTGTGGCATCTACGTGTAAGTGACAGTTGGGCCATGCCTGCAAGAGTTCTGAAATTTCTTTTACGGGCTGCACGACGCCCAGCTCACTGTCCACCAGCGTCACCGCCACCGCGATGGTGTCGGAACGAAGAAGCTCTTTCAGATGCCCGAGGTCGATGGTTCCGTCCCGCCGGATGTCCACCAGATCGATCTCATAGCCCTGCTCCTGCAATGCGGTCAGGGTGCCGCTGACGGACGAGTGCTCCAGCGGGGTAGAGATGATGTGTCTGCCCACATGACGGGAGAGCTTCGCCAGACCCTTGAGGGCGAAGTTGTTGGCTTCGCTGGCCCCGGAGGTGTAGATGACCTCTGCGGGCTGTGCGCCCAAAAGCCCCGCGATGTTCTGGGTGGCGTGGTCGATGACCCGCTTGGCCTCCCGCCCGGCCTGATGGCGGGAATTCGCGTTGCCGGGGCAGCTGCGCTCCACTTCACAAAAACGCTCCAGCACCCCGAGGGAGGCGGGGGTGTTGGCGGAGTAGTCGAGATATATCATAAGCGTCCTTTTATAATAGTATGGCTGTTGTTGTTTCGGCTGCCGCCGTCGGCCCTGCGACCAACTACGGCAATAGGTTATATTATAGTGTGGAATGCGGCATATTTCAAGGCCATCAGCCCGCAGCTGACAGAAAATCACCGCAAAATACAGGAAAAAGGTTGTCAGTGTCCGGCATTTATGCTATACTATGCCGAAGAATGAGAGGAAGGGGGAGAGCAGGATGCGGAAAAAGAGTCTGTCTTTTGTATGCGTCGGCTGTATCTTCCGTTTCCGATTTCGTCCCGAGATCTGAGGCATTGCCGCTTTCCTGCGGTAGTGCCTCTTTTTTTGGGCCTGCAAGTAGAAGGAGGAAATCATGAGTCAGAATATCGATTATTCCAAGGGCATTTATGATGCCCGCCAGCTGGGCGGGGGCCGGATGCTCATCCTTGGCATCCAGCATATGTTCGCCATGTTCGGCGCCACCGTTCTGGTGCCCCTGCTCACCGGTCTGAGCGTCTCCACCACCCTGCTCTGCGCAGGTCTGGGCACCCTGCTGTTCCACTTCATCACCAAGCGCAAGGTCCCGGCCTTCCTCGGCTCGTCCTTCGCGTATCTGGGCGGCTTCTC
>OKUW01000707.1_pt1 | contig 11650 bp, 10 predicted proteins | sample 1606771 | NCBI WGS metagenome assembly OKUW01 (sample SAMEA3882553, study PRJEB24775) | human gut metagenome | biome: human-associated habitat; feature: intestine environment; material: feces | place: Netherlands | collected 2009/2010 | reverse complement strand
ATTTTGCATTTTCTGCAAAAGAGTTCAAGAGCATCAAGTCAATGGTTTTTGCTGCATTACTGGTGGCTCTTCACACAGTACTGGCTGTGTTTGTATCTATTCAGGTAACCCCATCATTAAGAATTTCAGTGTCATTTCTTGCCAACTGTGCCATAGGGTATATGTTTGGACCTGTAATGGGCTTTGTGTGCGGCGGTTTAGGCGACCTTATACAGTTTGTCATTAAACCACAGGGTGCATATTTTCCGGGCTGGACTTTAAGTGCGGCACTTGCAGGCTTTATATATGGTCTGTTCTTCTATGGCTGTAATATGAAGGTTGCTGAGAACTTTGACTCTGGTAATTCAAAGGAAAAGAAGAGCTTTTTAAAGCTTATTGATGTTAAGTTTCTCTTAAGATGTACACTTGCACTGACAGTAGATACACTTCTTGTCAATGTGCTTCTTGGAACATACTGGTGCAGCATAATGTATGGAAAGGGTTTTGCATTTTATTTATCATTGAGATTTGCAAAAAATATGATACAGCTTCCAATTAATATTATACTTGCATATTATGTGCTGGGATTTGTTAAGTATATAGATAACAAGCTGTCAAGGTAGGCAGTGTAATATGGTATTTATGGGAATTCGATGTGTCAGAGGATTGAGCGGACTTTGAAGATGGGACTCATTAAATATCAGTCAGAGAAGTTTGGTGATGAATGTTTGCCTTGTCGAAGAAGAAATATAAATTCAACATTTGCATAGTCTGGTTGTTTAAGGTAGAATAACTGTAAATGTATAATTATGATGTAAGAGGTAAAATGTGGTCTGAGCCTGTGTCTGACGACAAAAATGTAATAAAATCTGAGAATACGATATTTATTGTAGTCTGGGTTGTCAGATGCAAAAACAGATTGTGCCGCTATGATAGTAATATAAACTTTCTGGCATCATAATTAATAAAAATATAAGACATATAACTGCAGGTATATAAATAGCGGTCTGAATTATGAGGCGGTTTGGAGGCAGGAAATAGCAATACACTGGTATACAGATAACAGCCTTAGTGGTAACAAAGAACGCAGCATAAGCAGTATATATGGGAATGGAGTAATATATGGCAAAGATAATGATAGCATCAGATATTCATGGTTCTGCTTACTATTGCAGACAGATGTTAGACAGATTTAAAGAAGAAAAAGCAGAAAGATTAGTCCTTCTTGGGGATGTTTTATATCATGGACCAAGAAACGACCTTCCTAAAGAATATGCTCCCAAGGAAGTTATTGCAATGCTTAATCCGCTTCGCAACCAGATAATATGCGTAAGAGGTAACTGCGATACAGAGGTAGACCAGATGGTGCTTGACTTTAATGTTCTTGCTGAACAGGCTTATCTTAACTTTAACGGACGTTCAATCGTGCTTGCACATGGACACAAGCTTGATGAGAAGAATATACCGGCATTATGTGAGGGCGACATTCTTCTTTGCGGTCATACACATGTTCCTAAGTGTGAACAAAGAGATGGATATATATATATGAACCCTGGTTCAGTATCTATTCCAAAGGAGAACTCAGCACATAGTTATATGATACTTGACGATAAGTTCTACTGGAAAGATGTAGAGGACGGAAGCATTTATATGACATACTAATATCAATTCTTATTTGAAATTTTTAATTATGATGTCTTATTTTAGCGGACAGCTTATTTCATAATTGTTTATATATTTTTAATTGCATTTGATAATATATGTGATAGAGTATTATCTAGTGATTGCCTGCTGGCAACGATATGATAAAGTGATTATGAAAGGCTGGATGATTGGATGAATAATTTTAAAGATAAGATGGCAAGATTCATGTATGGAAGATATGGGATGGATCAGCTTTCAAGGAATTTGTCCTTAATATGTTTAGTACTTCTTATCATCACTATGTTTGCAAGAAATAATGTGATATATACCATAGCACTGATTGGTATTATATATACATATTTCAGGGTGTTTTCGCGTAATATCTCAAAGCGTTCAGAGGAGAATGAAAGATATCTTAGATTTCACTACAAGGTTGTTGGTAAGATTAATAAGATAAAGTTCAGAATTGCAGATAATAAGACACATAAGATATTTAAGTGTCCTAGCTGTTCCCAGAAGATAAGAGTTCCAAGAGGCAAGGGCAGGATAAGTATTAAGTGTCCTAAGTGCAGAATAGAATTTATCAAAAAGACATGATATAAAGAATATTTAATGTAAAGCATATTTGTAACCTGTATGGTTATGAATATGCTTTTTTATTCTGAATATGTATTATTAATGTCAATTATATGGTGGAATATGAACCAGAAAATAGAAAATCTTCTGAATGTATCACTGGATGCGACAAGGGAGGAACTGGAAAGCTCGGAAAGCCTAAGCACAGGCTTTAACTGGCGTGATAATACGTGGGAAATAATTGTCAGGTATACAGGAAATCTTGAGAATATAAAAGCAAATTATAATGTATATGTAAGGGAATTGTTGTTTAATTATGCGATAATAGTGACGGATAAAGCTACAATAGAACTTATATCGCAGGAGCCGCAGATAGTTTATGTAGAAAAGCCAAAGAGCCTTTACTTCCAGTTAGAGCGTGCGAAATCTGCGGCGTGTGCTTCTAATGTGCGCGTGGGTCAGCCGGGGGCTTATGGGTATAAGAATATAAGCAGGGATATTAATGAAAGTATAAGTGAAAATACAAGTGGAAATATTGGCTCAGGTCAGACAGGGCATGGAATTGGCGGCATAGCAGATAATGGGATACAGTATCTTAGTGGAAAAGGTGTAATAACAGCTATAATAGATACGGGAATTGATATATATAGCAGTGAGTTCCGTAATGCTGACGGGAGTACAAGGATACTGGATATATATGACCAGACGTTACAGAGGGAGTATAGTGCTGCGGATATTGATGCATTTATAGGAAAAGATAGAAATGTGTATACAGGTAGGGATATATCGCAGGAAGAAAATGAGGAAATTCCCGCATTTGACAATATACAGCACGGAACGAATGTGGCAGTTATAGCCTGTGGAAAGAGCGGTGTGGCATATGAGTCGGATATAATTGTTGTCAAGATGGGATATTCATATAATAATCAGTTTCCGCGAACAACCAGCCTTATGGATGCAATAGATTACATTATAAGAAAGGCGATGGAGTATAACAGACCAGTAGCTATTAATATAAGCTATGGAATGAATTACGGCGACCACAATGGCAATACTTTGCTTGAGAGTTATATAAATGCAGCTGCATCAGGCTATAAATGCAGTATATGTATAGGAAGCGGAAATGAAGCGGATAAGGCTGTCCATTATGGCGGTACCATTAAAAATGCCCAGACTGATACAGTTGAGATAGCAGTTGGTGAGTATCAGAGTTCTATAGATATACAGATATGGAAGTATTACTGGGATGATATAAGGGTAACGCTTATAAGTCCGGATGGCACTGAACGGGTTATAGTGACACATGGGAAGATAAGCAGATATACGCTTGGAGGAACTAATGTCATAAGTCTGTCAGGTGAGCCTTCGCCGTATAATCTTTATCAGGAAATATACATTAATCTACAGCTACAGGGAAGTTATATAACATCAGGCATATGGAAAATACAGCTTTATGGTGAAAATGTACGTCAGGGAACTTATAATATATGGCTTCCGGCAAGTGTATCATTAAACAGGGCAACAGGTGTTATAAGACCGGTTGCATACGATACAATAACTATTCCGGCAACTGCAGGTGGCTGCATATCAGTCGGGGCTTATAATTCATATACAGGTGCATATGCTGCATTTTCAGGGAGAGGCAGTGCTTTAACGGATGTACTTACAGCGGGAATAAAGCCGGATATTCTTGCGCCGGGTGTGGATATAAGTATAAGAAGGGATACCAGACAGGGAGTGGTGTATACAAGCGTGACCGGTACATCATATGCAACGCCGTTTGTGACGGGGGCGGCGGCACTTCTTATGCAGTGGGGGATAGTTATGGGAAATGACAGGTTTATGTATGGCGAGAAGCTAAAGGCATATCTACGAAGCGGAGCAAGGCAGCTTGATGGTGTGACACAGACACCTAATCCGGTAACGGGGTATGGGGCATTGTGTGTGGAGGATAGTATAAAATGATATTTTCATAAAAAGCATTTGCAATATATAAAGACAGGTTATAGTTAGTCAATTACTCGAAATATCATATATTCAACTCGGGAAATATAGAAAAATTCAAAATAAACTTGAAAACTATATAAACATTGTGGTAAAGTATGTTTATACTATAAAAGTATTATTGTAACAGATATTGGAGGAAGTATATGAAGATTTCAACTAAGGGAAGATATGCGCTCAGGGTTATGATTGACCTTGCAGAACACGATAATGGAGAATATATAACACTTATGGATATAGCAGGACGACAGGGAATATCAGAGAAGTACCTTGAGTCAATAGTTTCTATGCTAAGTAAGAATGATTTCCTTACATCACTTCGTGGAAAGGGAGGCGGTTATAAGCTGTCAAGAAGACCTGAAGAATATACAGTTCTTAGCATTTTACAGTGCACGGAAGGTTCACTTGCACCTGTGGCATGTCTTGAGAATAAGCCTAACAAGTGTCCTAAGCTTTCAGAGTGTAAGACAATAACAATGTGGGAGAACTTTGAGAAGACTATTAATGATTACTTTGGCAATATAACGATAGCTGACCTTATTAATTCAGGTAATGGTATTGATAATTATGTTATATAGAAAAGAAAGCTCTTTTAGAACAGAAATATAACTTAAAAATGACGGCTGAATTAGAATGAAGTGTGACTGGTATGTTTGAGTGGAGTGAAGCATTTATAGAACGTGGTGGAAAAAGGGAACGAATACATGCTATCAAAGTTATGCTCAAGCTTGGGTTTACTAAGGAACAGATACTCACATAGTATACAAAAGAGGAAGTAGATAAGGCTGAGAAGTCTATGGAACAAAAAGATATCTAATAAATAGTGTCATGTACTAGATGTTTTAAAACAAATAGTACATGATATTTTATTATACAATAATTATATAAATATAAAAAATATATAGAAAATAATGTCGAAAATGTTAAAAACTGTAAAAAAATGTTGAATTTGTCACTCAATAGTACTATGATAACAACAGATTTTATTGTCGTGTATTGGAAGAAGTGGATGTGCTGCATTATTATATGTATGTAGTCTGTAATGAAGAACGTGATATATAATGTCTATATTTTATACCTATAGGAGGAATTGAGATGGGTAAAAAAAGAGAACAAGTTAAAGCTAGTGCAGCGGAGAAGTTCAGAAACAGACAACTGACTTATAAGATATCTGTTGCAGTAGGCTGTCTTCTTGGATTATGTCTTACACTTATGATAATTATAAGTGCAAGTATAGCAGCAAGATTTTTGAGCTCAAGTATAAGTGGTGAGTTTGAAGGTATTGCAGCTCAGAATGGACGTTCAGTACAGGAGGTAATAGATACAGCTGCTAATACAGCTACCATACTTCAGGATTACATAACTGATAAGTATGATGAATATAGTAAGACAGGATATAGTGGTGAGACTGCAAAGAGCAGCATATATGATATCCAGTTACAAGAGATGAATAAAGAGATGGAAGAGTTCATGGTCAGCGTTGCATCTTCAACAGTAACATCAAGCGAAGAAATCGTAGGTGTTGGTGTGTTCTTCGAACCTGATGCATTTGACCCTTCAATAAAGGACTACACAGTGTATGTGAATGAGTCAGCTGCAAAGACAGGCAATGCACAGAGCTATGGTGCATATACATCATATGGCTCACAGGATTACTATAGGAATGCGGCTACTACAAAGCAGAACTGTTTTACAGACCCTTATGAAGACCAGGGAATTAAGATGGTAAGTGCTTCATTCCCTATTGAGTATCATGGAAAGACACAGGGGGTTATTCTTGTTGATATCAATATAAGTACATTCAGTAATCTTTGTTCATCGGACTCAGATTACAAGACAATGTATGTTGATGTATTAACAAGCGACAGCACAATCGTATATGACAGTGAGTCAGACGAATATACAGGACAGAAGTTAAGCAGCCTTATATCATCAGGTCAGTATGCAAAGATACAGTCAGGAATTGATACAGGAAAGAGCTTTAGTGTAACAACTAAGAAGGATAATGGAGCCAAGGTAGTAAGATATTACTCTCCAATAAGTGCGGCAGGACAGACATGGTGGGCTGCCAGTGCACTGAATAAGACGGACCTTTTAAGCAAGACAATAATACTTGTTGCACTTATGGTTATTATAGCAATCGCAACACTTGCTATTATTGTTATCATAAGTTCACGTCTTGTAAGAAAGTATATAAAGCCAATAAGCGGTGTTGTCGAGGTGGCAGATAAGCTTGCCATGGGTGATTTCTCAGCAAGACCACAGTCAGAATATAATGATGAGATAGGACAGCTTTCTAATAAGTTTACAGAAATGTCAGAAAGACTTAATGAGATTATCAAGGATATATCAAGAGGTCTTAATGAGATGGCAGATGGTAACTTTAATATAGCGCCTGAAGTTGAACATGTAGGTGACTTTAAGGAGATAGAAGCCTCACTTGTTAAGGTTATTAAAGATTTATCAAAGACACTTTCAGAAATAAACAGCGTAGCAGATATGGTAGCTTCTAATGCAAGCCAGCTTTCAGATGGAGCACAGTCTATAACAGAAGGTGCTACAGACCAGGCAAGCTCAGTTCAGGAGTTACAGAGTACTATTGCCAATGTATCTGACCAGGTAAATATGAACGCCCACAATGCTAATACAGCTAATGAAATGGCTAAGAAGGTCGGCGAAGAGATTGTCGAAAGCAATACACAGATGCAGGAAATCGTAAAGGCGATGGATACAATCAGTGAGAATTCTAAGCAGGTAAGCAGCATTATCAATACTATCAATGAGATAGCTTCAAGTACTAACCTTCTTGCGCTTAATGCTTCTATAGAGGCGGCAAGAGCTGGTGAAGAAGGAAGAGGCTTTGCTGTAGTAGCTACACAGGTAGGCAACCTTGCAGCACAGAGTGCTGAGGCAGCTAAGAATTCAGGAGAACTTATTGTTCAGGCTATTAATGCCATAGAAGAAGGAAAGCAGATGGTTGATATAGCAGCAGATAAGCTTATGGCATCTGTTGAGAGAACTAATGAACTTGTAGCCAATATTGGTGAGATATCTGAGGCATCTGAACAGCAGTCAGAGGCTCTTAAGCAGATATCAGAAGCTGCAAGCCAGATAGCTGCTGTTGTAGAAGAGAACACAGCTATGGCTGAGGAAAGTTCAGCAAGTAGTGAAGAGCTTTCATCACAGGCTGACAGACTTAAGGAATTAGTTGGCGCATTTAAGCTTATGGAATAAGACAGCTGATTAATGTGGTATAATGGAGTTTATATCATATTGCAAATGTCTATCATGGTATTGATGAGATATGAAATGACATTAAATCTGTCTTGTCAGTATATGTATTAATAAATGGTATTACATGCTATATATGTATATAAATCAGTTAGAAATATTCATATAATAAAAAGATATCCGTCTATGTGCATGGAACATAGACGGATATCTTTTTTTATTTTTAAGTTGTCACTCAGATAAATGCTGTTATGACTACTGAAGGAGTGAAAGAACACCCTGGTTAGACTGGTTAGCCTGAGCAAGCATTGACTGACCTGCCTGAGCAAGAATGTTGTTCTTGCTGTAGTTAACCATTTCCTGAGCCATATCTGTATCACGGATACGAGATTCAGCAGATGTTGTATTCTCAACAACGTTGTCTAAGTTAGCAATTGTATGCTCAAGTCTGTTCTGTGCAGCACCGAGAGTTGAACGCTGTGAAGATACCTTCTGTACAGCTTCTGCTATACGATCGATAGCAGCTGTAGCATCATCTTCTGTGTCAACCTTAAGACCTTTAACACCGATACCTGTGGCACTCATAGATTCAATTTTAACGGCAATCTTGTTGTCTTCAGCAGAATCAGCTCCAACATGAAGACTGAAAGAGATAGCTCCGTTAACTTCATAACCTTTTGTGAAATTTTTAGCATCATCTTTGCTTATTTCCATGTTGGTAGAAGGTGTTGCATTTTTACCAGCAATTCCAGCATTACTTGTATAATAGTTTGTTGCTGCAGAACCATCTGCATTTTTTGAATCTTGAATGTTCTGGGCTGATACCTCTTTGCCATTTTTATCATATAATTTTGTTACATACGCATAATCTTTACCTTTAACGGCAATCTTATCAGCAGTCTGCTTATTATTAGCTTGCGTATATGCTTCTGTATAGAGCTTTTTGCCATCTTTAATAGCTTTTTCTAAGTCTGTTACAGTAGTGATTTCTGTATCTGAGCCTTCTGCATATATACCACCTGTAACATTATATTTTGATTCCATGAAATAAGCTGTATCTGTCTTTGTAGCATCACCCTTTAAAAGATAAGTTTCATTAAACTTAGTTGTCTCTGAAACTCTGTCAATTTCAGATGTAAGCTGATCTATTTCATCCTGGATAGCCTTACGGTCTGTCTGAGAGTTAGTACCATTAGAAGACTGAACAGCAAGCTCATTCATTCTCTGAAGCATTGAGTGAACCTCTGTTAAAGCACCTTCAGCTGTCTGAACAGCAGATACACCATCCTGTGCATTAGAAGAAGCCTGTGTAAGTCCGCGGATCTGCTTTCTCATCTTTTCAGAGATTGAAAGACCAGCAGCATCATCAGCGGCACGGTTAATCTTATAACCAGAAGATAACTTCTCAGCTGACTTAGACTGAGCTGAAGTTGTTACATTAAGCATTCTGTTAGCATTCATTGCTGTTAAATTGTGTTGTATTACCATAATACATACCTCCGTGTAAATAAAATATTTGTTAGAGGGGAATCCGTTCCCCTTATGAAAGATATATAATAAGCAGTGTTACCATGCTAACCCTGCGTATTATCATTAGATTTGCGTGCCTGCTTATCTTCTTTGATAAGACGGCGTATCTTGTTTAGTGTTTCAGGAGAAAGTCCCTGCTCAGCGTAGTAAGGTGATATGAATCTTGAAGTTTTTTTATCAGAATCAGAGCTGTTAGCACTGTTTCTAGCAAGCACCTTACTTCTTACGATATTCAGCTCTCTTGGCGCATCAATAAGAAGATGGATATTGCCCTCAGAGCCACCAGAATATATAACCCTCACGTCATCACCGATGTTGATGAATTCGCCGGGTTTGATAGTGAGTTTTAACACATTAACCTCCTTGTCTATGCAACAATCTGCTATAAAATGTTGCATCCCAAAACATATAGATGGAGGTAATAACATATGAGTACATCACAACCAATAAGAAGTACTGATGAACTGGAGGCATTTCGTGGATTTTATCTTGACAAGGAGCCTAATTTAAGGAATTATGCAATGATATGTATGGGAGTTAATACAGCGCTGAGAATAAGTGACCTGCTTGCACTAAAGTGGGGAGAAGTATACGACTTTGATAAGCAGTGCTTTAAGAAGCATATAATAATGTATGAGAAGAAGACGGGAAAAGAGTCACGAATAGCCCTTAATGGCAGTATTAAAAGCGGTCTTGGAAAGTATATGGAGTCGCTTGATTATGTGAAAAAAGGAGATTATATATTTACAGGAAGATACGAGGGGACACACCTTAGCCGTTCGCAGGCATTCAGGATAATAAAGCACGCGGCATATGTGCTTAATATGGAGATGGGAATAAGCTGTCATTCTATGAGAAAGACGTTCGGCTACTGTGCATGGAAGTGCGGAACACAGCCGGCTCTGCTTATGGATATATACAATCACTCATCATATGAGATAACAAAGAGATATCTTGGCATAAAGCAGGATGACAGGGACTCTGTGTTTCTTAAAGTTAATCTGTAAATGTTACTCTTAGTGCATAGTTTTCTGAATATTTATTAACTGACATGTGATAATGGTTAATAAATAATTTAGAAATAATTTTATTTAAAAATGTACTAAAGTGTTGAGGGAATATGACGATATATAAAACGTAATTAAGAATACGAATTAACAAGAATTTATAATGGGATGCAACATTTTATAGCAAATTGTTGCATCCCTTTTTGTATATTAGTATATGTAGATGTGCGGTGTAATATGTTATTGTACGGCACTGTGCGAAATCTAGGATATACATAAAAAGCCGTAATACAGTCTGAAATATTATATCCAGACCTGTATTACGGCTTTTTAAATTTATGATTATAGACAGACAATAAGTTATTGTATAGTTACGAAGTTTTTTGACTTACGCCTTCACATCCGAAGGCTTATCAATCAGCTTAAGTATAATAGATTCTGCCCTGTTAGCAGATGACCTCTCGACAAACAGCCATACATTATCTATAGTAAGCTTATCGCCTGCTTTAGGTATGCGGTCAAGTTTTTCTGATATGAATCCGCCTAGTGAATCGTTATCCTCTGAATAAAGTTTGGTTCCTAATTCATCATTTATGTCATCAAGCTTACATGAAGCATTGATACGATAAGTGTTTTCACGAATCTTAGTCATGTCATCTTTTTCGTCAGTATCATATTCATCACGTATTTCACCAACGATTTCCTCTAAAAGATCCTCCGTTGTTATCATACCGGCTGTCTGACCATATTCATCTAGCACAATAGCTATGCTGTAACGCTTAAGCTGCATTTCTTTAAACAACTCAGACGTGTTCTTATGTTCATATGTAAAGAAAGGCTCACGCATAATCTTCCTTATATTAAATGAATCATCAACGTTAGTAACTATAAGATCCTTTATATTAAGTGTACCTATAACGTTGTCAGTATCATTTTAATATATAGGAATACGTGTATACATAGTACTCTTAAAAAGAGTGATAATGTCATCGTATGATGAGTTAACATCAGCGACTGTCATATCAATACGTGGTATCATAACGTCCTTGACAGATGTGTCGCCGAAGTCGAAAAGATTATCAATAATCTGTCGTTCGTCTTTTTCTATGATACCCTCTTCATGGCTTACCTTAACTATTGTACGAAGCTCTTCTTCTGTTATAGTGTTGGAGTTGCCTTTGGAGCTAGCGCCAAAGAGTTTTAATACTATGCCTGCAAGATGGTCAACTATAAAAATAACAGGTGTCAGTATAATCATAAGTCCATATATAACAGGCGCATATAATAATACAAGCTTAGTGTTAAACTTTGAAGCAAGATTCTTAGGGGTTATCTCTCCGAATATAAGAACGAACAGAGTAAGAACACCAGTTGCGATACCAGTAGCATAGCTGCCCCATACATTAATAGTAAATGTTGTTGCAAGAGCAGAACATGATATGTTAACTATGTTGTTACCAATAAGTACAGCACTTAACATCTTGCCTGAATTGTCGATAATCTTAGCTACTAAAGCAGCATGCCTGTTACCTTCGTCCATAAGCGAGCGGATTTTTATACGGCTTACCGTCATAAATGCGGTTTCAGCAGATGAAAAGAAAGCTGAAAGAAATAATAAAATAATAATAGTTATAAGTTGAATATAACTGTCAGTGTCCAAGGAAATGTTCCTCCAATCC
>OKUW01000701.1_pt1 | contig 11749 bp, 10 predicted proteins | sample 1606771 | NCBI WGS metagenome assembly OKUW01 (sample SAMEA3882553, study PRJEB24775) | human gut metagenome | biome: human-associated habitat; feature: intestine environment; material: feces | place: Netherlands | collected 2009/2010 | reverse complement strand
CGAGACCTGCCGCCGCACCCTGACCGAGCACATCGACCAGCTCCATGCGCTGGCAAAGGCTCTGATGGAGCGCGAAAAGCTCAACGAGGAGCAGTTCAACACCATTATGGCCGGCGGCACCCTGCCCCCCTGCGAGGACGCAAAGCCCGAGCAGGCACAGCCCGACCAGACCGTGCAGCCTGCCCCGGTGCAGCCCGCAGAGCCTGCCCAGACCGCTGAGCGCGCCGAACCCGCCGAGCAGGCCGAGCCTGCCCAGCCGGAAGTGCCGCAGCCGGATGCCCCGGAGCAGCAGGACTAAGCTTTTTTTAGGAAAGGAGCGAGCATCGTGGAGGAAAATTTTAACCCGGTCGCCCAGACCCGTGCAAACTATTATACCCCCGGCAGCCCGGTGCAGTTCGTCTGCGTGGAACTGCTCAAGGGGGATGTCAGCGGCGAGCACGCTGTCTGCCTGACCTTCAAGAATATTTCCCGCGTGACCCTGACCGCACTGGAAATCCACTTCAAGTGCAAGGGCGTGGACGGTGTGATCCTGTGCGAGGACAAGTTCGAGTACCGGGATCTGCAGGTAAAGCCCGGCGAGCTGTTCGGGCAGGACGATGCCGTGTTCATCACGGCAAAGGCGATCACCAGCGTGGATGTTTCGCTGTGCAATGTGTACAACGGCAAGCGTGTGGTGCATCTGGACGGCATCAAGCGTGTGCGTCTGCCTGCGCCCCGCCGTCTGGCCCCGGAGCTGCAAAAGGCGCTGGAAGCCCGCATGAACCGCACCGGGCTCAAGTATCAGCCGCAGGTGTTCGAGAACGGATGGTACTGCGCCTGCGGTGCCTTCCACCCCACCGAGGAGGATACCGTTTACTGCTCGGAGTGCGGCTGTGACCGCATTCTGCTGCAGAACGCGCTGAACACCCTGCTGCAGCCCGCCGCCCCGGCAGATGAGATGGAAATGCCCCTCAGCGCCCCGGCGGCTCCCGCAGCGTCTGCTGCGGTGGAGGAGCCTACTCGCATCGTGGGTGCAGCTCCTGCCGCCCCGGCAGCGCCCGCAGAGGAGCCCACCCGGGTCATGGGCGCAACGGTTTACCAGCCGAAGGCAGCCCCCGTCCAGCCCATCTCGGAGCCTACCCGGGTGCTGGATGCCCCCGCCCACGCACCGTATTCCGGCGCTGCTGTGGCAGACGAGGGCACCCGCGTGATGCCCGTCACCGCCCGCCGTCCGGCTCCGGCTCCGGTGCGTCAGCCCGCGCCTGTGGAAGAGGACGAGGAGTACGAGGACAGCCGGGACAGCGTGGCAGAAGCGCTGATCCGCTGGGTGCCGCCCATTACGGCCATCCTGTGTGCAGCCATTGCGCTGTGCGGCTTTGTGTACTACCAGTTCGTGCTGTAAAATAAACTATCCCGGCGGAGGGGGCAGCGTGCCTTCTCCGCCTTTTGTGTGCATTGCACAGAAAGGAAATACCATGCCGGAACAAGCTTTACAGGTGGCTTTTGAGATCAAGACCGCCTGCGATGAGATCAGCCGCCGCCTGCTGCGCTGGCACTGGGAGCGCAAGCCCGGGGCACACAGTCTGGATGCACTGCTGGAGCATATTGCCGCCCGCAAGCAGGAAAGCCCTGATTACTACGACCGTATGCCGGACCTTACCGGTAAGACCAGCTGGCAGCAGCTGGACACCACCCTGTGTATGCGGGTGCTGCTGGACCCGGAGACCGATGCCGCCCGCCCGCTGGATCTGCTGGGCAACACGGCACACCCCTCTGCCGCACGCCATGCCTGCAACGCCATCCGCACCGCCCGCAACGAAGCTGCCCACGCGGCGGTTGCAGCGGACGGCGCACAGGCGGCGCTGCTGTTTAATGAAGCCATCGAGGCGCTGGAGGAGGGCTACGCCGGTACCGCCTTTAAAGAAAATGAGCTGGCGCAGTATTACCGCGAAGCCGAGGACTACCTGAGCCGATGCAGCGAGGGCAAACCCCTTAAAGCGCGCCAGAGCAGCCCGCAGAACGCACAGCAGGGGAAGGCTGCCGCACGCAGCAAGCCCCGCGATACCCAGCAAACCCGCAGCGCCAAAAGTACCGCCGGGCGGCAGAATACCTCTGCCCGCAGCCGCAGCACCGGTACAAAACAGAGCCGCAGCACGGCATCCCGCAGCAAAAAGCAGCAGACCGGCGGCGAGAGCAAGGCAGCGCTGGGCATTATTCTGGCGGCGCTGGTGCTGGGACTTATCGCACGCGCCATCAGCATGGGACTTGTGTAATTGCAATGTTTTTGCGATTCTGGCGGTAAATTGGAAAGCAAAAACGTTTGTGCTGTACAAAACAACCAAAAAAACAGCAGACTGTCCCGCAGAAAAACGGTCATTGCACCTCTTGCGGGAAATGTGAAACGGATTTATAATAAGCATGAAAACGTTTACACATTGCCACCGAAGAGGGAACGGAGAAAATACCCCATGACCATCAGTGATATTGCAAAGCTGGCAGGTGTTTCCAGCGCTGCGGTCAGCCGCTATCTGAACGGCGGCCCCCTCAGCGAACAGAAACGTGCCGTGATACAAGCCGTAGTGGAAAAGACCGGTTACAGCCCGGACACTGCCGCCCAGACCCTGCGCACCGGCAAGGTGCGTCAGGTGGGGGTCATCGTGCCCAGCATCAGCTCCCAGTCGGTGGGGCAGATCACCAGCGGCATTGCAGCCGAACTGGGCGCAAGGCGCTACCTGATGCTGCTGGCAGACACCGAACTGGACGAGCAGATGGAACTGGAATATCTTACAGCATTGCAGCGCAACCATGTAGCCGGCATCATTCTGCTGGGCTATGATTCCAGCCCGCAGCTGTGCAAGGCACTGAAGGACTGCCGTGTGCCCGTGGTGGTAACAGGACAGCGCTTTGCAGACCTGCCCTGCGTTTATAACGACGACCGCGCTGCCGCCCGCGACCTGACCCGGAAGATGCTGGAGCATGGCCGCAGAAATATCGTGTACATCGGCGGCAGCGAACAGGACGCCGCCACCGGAATTGCCCGCCGTCAGGGTGTGCAGGACGCTCTGCGGGAGGTGGGACTAAACGCGGATGGTCTGCCCCGCGCCTACTGCGCTGCCTTTTCCATGGAAGAGGGACACCGCTGCATGGAGGAGCTGCTGGCACGCTGCCCGCAGCTGGATGGTGTGGTCTGCGTGACCGACACCGTGGCCTTTGGCGCATTGCAGGTGCTCCGCGCTGCCGGGCGCAGGGTAGGGCAGGATGTCGGCCTTGCCGGTATCGGAGACAACTGGGCGGGCAAGGTGGTGGAGCCCGGACTGACCACCATCCGCTTCTACCAGCGGCAGGTAGGGCAGGAAGCTGCCCGGATGCTGCTGCAAAGCTTAGAACATACTGAGCCGGACGCTGCACCGGTGCGCCAGACCACGCTGGGCTATACGCTGGTAGAGCGCGGCTCACTGTAAAAAAGAGGAACGAATGAAACAAAAGCTGATTTTTTTAGATATCGATGGCACTCTGCTGCCCCCGGGCGAGATGCTGATCCCCCAAAGCACGGTGGAAGCGCTGCGCAAGGCGCACGCCAACGGCCATAAACTGTTTCTGTGCACCGGGCGCAACCTGCGCATGACCCAGCCGCTGCTGGACTACGGCTTTGACGGCGCGGTGTGCAGTGCCGGCGGTTATGTGTTCTGCGGGGACAAGGTGCTGGTAGACCTGCCTATGGAGCCGGAGCTGGCAGAGGGTGTGCGCAACGCCATGGAGCGCCACGGCGTGGAGTGCACGCTGGAAGCGCGGGACGCCACCTACGGCAGCCTGAAGATGATCGAGCGCTGGAGTTTTACCCACCGGGATGCAGGCAATCTGAACAGCGAAGCCGCCCGTTGGCGCAAGGCCATGGAGGACGGCATGACCATGAGCCCGCTGGCCGATTACAAGGGCGAGCCGCTGTATAAGATCGTGTATATCGCGGAGCATAGCGAGGACTTGGACGAGGCGAAGCGCCTGTACGAGGACAGATTCGTGTTCTGTGAGAGCAAGCTGGACGGTCTGGATGGCGGCTATGTGAACGGAGAGCTTATCAACCGTAAATTTGACAAGGGACGCGGCATCAAGGCTGTCTGCGACTATTTGGGCGTGCCCCTGCAGGACAGCATCGGCTTTGGCGACAGTGACAACGACCTGCAAATGACCGATGTGGTCGGCATCAGTGTCTGTATGGCCAACGGCTCTGCAAGCCTGAAGCAGCGCTGCGACCGCATTGCTCCCTCGGTGTACGAGGACGGCATCGCCAAGGAGTTTGCAGCCTTGGGGCTGATTTGACATATCTTTGTAAAAATAGGGCAGGGGAACGTCCGCAGATGTTCCCCTGCCCTAAAATTATAAATAATTCTCCCGCATTGTTTTGCAATAAAAGGAGCACCGCACAAAGAACTGTGCGGTGCTCCTTTTGGTTCATAAATCAGTAGTGCAGATCCTCTGCGGTCAGGCTTTCCAGCACGGGCAGCATGGCAGCGGCTTCGGCTTTGGCGGCGGGCAGATCCATATCGCGGTAGTTGCCGCACTCCACCTCGCTGGCACCGGGCACAGCGCCCTCAAAGCCAGCCATAAAGCGGTAGGCATCCACCGTCAGCTGCAGCGCCTGCGCCGGGGTCAGCCCCCGGGTAAGCAGGTAAAAGCCGGTGCGGCAGCCCATGGGGCCAACATAGATCACCCCGTCCTTCACGGCGCTGTTGCGCGCGTAGGTGGCAAACAGGTGCTCCAGCGTGTGGGCAGCAGCGGTGGTCAGGTAATCGCCCTGATTGGGCTTTTTCATGCGGATGTCCCAGGTGAGCACATCGCCGTCCTGACGGCTCAGATACATCCCGCGCTCCAGCCGGGTGTGATCCACGCAAAAACTTGCGATACGTTCCATACTACGTTCTCCTTTATCAGCCCTGCAGGCGCTGCACACTGCCGTGTGCGCAGTCCACAGCCACCATCAGGCCATCACGGATGTGGCTGGTAGCACCGGCGGCACCCACAACGGTGGGCTTCAGCAGTGCCTTGCCGGCAATGGCGGCGTGGCTGTTCAGGCCGGGCTCCTCTACCACCAGAGCGGCAGCATCGCGCACAAAGCTCAGCATCTCGTTGCTGGTGGAAGGCACCACCAGCACCATGCCGGGCTTGAACTTGGCGCGCACCTCGTCCATGGTGCGGCAGACGCAGGCCTTACCACTGGCAACATCGTTGTTCTCGGGGCCGACGCCTACGCCGGTAGCCAGACAGTTGCCTACCATGTGGATCTTGATCATGTTGGTGGTGCCGGAAACGCCCACGGGCACGCCTGCGGTCACAACGGCCAGCTCGCCGTTGTGCAGGTAGCCGTTCTCCTTGGCCAGAGCGGTGGACATCTCGATCAGTTCATCGGTGCTGTGTGCCAGAGACATCATCAGCGGGGTGATGCCCCAGCTCAGGGACAGCTGACGCTGCACCTGCTCGCGCATGACGCAGGCAATGATGGGCTGCTGCGGGCGGTACTTGCTCAGCAGGCGGGCAGTAGTGCCGGACTCGGACACGGTCACGATGGCGGCGGCGTTCACGTCCCGTGCAGTCAGGCAGGCAGCATGGGCGGTAGCGTCAGAGACGCTGATCTTGCCGGGGTTAGAATCCATCGTGCGGCCGCGCAGATGGAAGCCCTCCTGCTCGGTGCGCTCGGCAATAGCGGACATGGTCTTGAGTGCCTCCACGGGGTAGGCACCGGCAGCGGTCTCACCGGACAGCATAATGGCAGAGGTGCCGTCGTAGATGGCGTTTGCCACGTCCGAGATCTCGGCGCGGGTGGGGCGGGGGTTCACCATCATGCTGTCCAGCATCTGGGTAGCGGTGACGATGGGCTTGCCAAAGGAGAAGGAGCGCTCGATGATGTTCTTCTGGATGCCGGGCAGCTCGGTGAAGTCAATCTCCACGCCCAGATCGCCACGGGCGACCATCACGGCGTCGGCAGCAGCCAGAATGCTGTCGATGTTGTTCACGCCCTCGCGGTTCTCGATCTTTGCAATGATGCGGATGTTGGAATCGTACTGGTTCAGCAGGTTGCGGATCTCGTACACATCCTGTGCGGTGCGCACAAAGGAGGCGGCGATAAAATCGTAGCCCTGCTGGATGCCGAAGATGATGTCATCCTTATCGCGCTGGCTCATATACGGCATAGACAGGTGCACGCCGGGCACGTTGACGCCCTTCTTGTTCTTGATCTTGCCGCTATTCAGTACGGTGCAGACGATGTCGGTGTCGTTCACGGTCTGGATCTGCAGCTTGATCAGGCCGTCGTCCAGCATGATGGTGCCGCCGGGCTGCACGTCCTGCGGCAGGTCCTTATAGGTGATGGAGCAGATCTCCTTGGTGCCTTCCACCTCACGGGTGGTCAGGGTAAAGGTCTGGCCGGCAACCAGATTCTCAACGCCGTTCTTGAAGTCCTTCAGGCGGATCTCGGGGCCCTTGGTGTCCAGCAGTGCAGCCACGGGCTTACCCAGCTCCTCGCGCAGAGCCTTCAGCTTTTCAAGGCGACCCAGATGCTCCTCGTGGGAACCGTGGGAAAAATTGAAGCGGGCCACGTTCATGCCGTTGGCGATCAGATCGCGCAGCACGCCTTCCTTATCGGTGGAAGGGCCAAGGGTGCAAATAATTTTCGTCTTTCTCATGCAATATACCTCCGTCAACTCTCTCTTACCTATATCCGGCACAGCGCCCTGCAGGCTGCTGTGTATGACCAATGGGAGCAAAAGCTCCCGGTACAGCGGGTCGGTTTATGTGGCAGAGCGGAAAACACAAAACTCTACCATCTATTATTATAATCGTTCCGGCGCAAGAGAGCAAGAGGAATTTTTGCTTGAATACAAGTTTTTGTATCTGTTTATATTTGTGAGAGGGATTGTGGAAAACTTAACGATGCGGCGCGGCTTTCCGCGTGCCGTCTGACAGGGGAAAACTGCTGCAAAACGTAAAAACTGATAAGAGCGCACAAGGCTGCTTCCTCTTGCATCTGAGGAGCTTTTTGCTTATAATAAGGGTAATAAAGTAGTACTGTTCCGGGGTACGCCCGGAGAATGGAGTGACTATTATGGAAAAACGTGTTTTTCTGATCGTTCTGGACAGCTTTGGCATCGGCGCAGAGCCGGATGCCGCTGCCTTTGGCGATGCAGGCACCAACACCTTGGGTGCCATTGCGAACCACCCCAATTTCAACTGTCCCAATCTGCGCAAGCTGGGTTTGTTCAACATTGACGGCGTGACCGCAGGGAAGAAAACGGATGCCCCGGCGGCTGCCTTTGCCCGCCTGCAGGAGCAGAGCATGGGCAAGGATACCACCATCGGCCACTGGGAGATCGCCGGTGTGGTCAGCCCGGAGCCGCTGCCCACCTTCCCCGAGGGCTTCCCGGAGGAGCTGATCCGGGAGTATGAGCAAAAGACCGGCCACAAGGTGCTGTGCAACAAGCCCTATTCCGGCACGCAGGTGCTGAAGGACTACGGCGAGCAGGCCATGCGGGAAAACGCCCTCATCGTGTACACCAGCGCCGACAGCGTTTTTCAGGTGGCCGCCAACGAGGAGCTTGTGCCGGTGCAGGAGCTGTACCGCTACTGTGAGATCGCCCGGGAAATGCTCAAAGGCAAGTACGGCGTGGGCCGCGTGATCGCCCGCCCCTTCCTTGGCAACAGCGCGGACACCTTCTACCGCACCACCAACCGCCACGACCTGAGCCTGAAGCCGCCCCGCGCTACCATGCTGGATCTGCTGAAGGATGCCGGCAAGGATGTGATCGCCGTGGGCAAGATCTACGATATCTTTGACGGTGAGGGCGTGACCGAAAAGATCAAGACCACCGGCAACACCAACGGCATCGCCTTTACCAAGGCCTTGCAGACCCGGGATTTTGAAGGCCTTGCCTTTGTGAACTTGGTGGACTTTGATATGCTTTACGGCCACCGCCGCGATGTGGCCGGCTACGCTGCCGCCGCTACGGAATTCGACCGTTTTCTGGCTGACTTCCTGCCGGGGATGCGGGAGGGCGATTTGCTCATGATCACCGCCGACCACGGCTGCGACCCCTCCTACACCAAGACCACCGACCATACCCGCGAGTATGTGCCGTACCTCATCTGCGGCAAGGGCGTCAAGCCGGGCGTTGACCTCGGCACCAAGCTCTGCTTCGGCACCATCGCACAGACCATCTGCGACTATCTGGGTGTGGATGCTTCCACGCTGGACGGCCAGAGCGTGCTGGGCGACATTTTAGCTTAAACAGGCAAAAGAAAAAGGACTGCGTGAGCAGTCCTTTTTCTTTTGCAATTCTATTTACGCTGCATCATTTTCAGCGCTGGAAGCGTCGCCGCTGCCGGAGCCGAACAGGGCGTCCAGCACGGTGGAAGCGGCCTGATGCAGGGACGAAGCCGCCTGCTCGACCTGCTCCTGTGTCGGCATACTAAAGGACGGCAACTCGGTGGAGTCTGCCGGGGCCTCTTCGCTGCCCTCTGCGGGGACTTCGGTGGAGGCGTTCGGCTCGCCGGAGGTGCTGCCCTCGGCGGGCTGGCCGTCAGCGGCCTCGCTCTCCGCGGGGACGTCGCTCGGGGCAGGCTCTTCCACGATCACGCTGTCGGGAGACTCCTCCGGGACGGACGCGGCGGCGTTGGGGTCGGCCGTGGGGGTGTAGACCTCGGTCTTTTCGGGGGTCTGGCTGGTGCTGGTGAGCTTGTCTTCGCCGCCCAGCACCGCAGCGATGAGGGCTTTGGCCTCATTGACCGAGTTCTCATCCGGCTTCATGACGTAGAGGCTCTGGCCCTTGGCGGAGTAGCACTTGGAGCTCTTTGCGCCCGAGCCGGTGACGGTGTAGCTCTGGATGTCCCAGCTGGCGAGGTCGCCCAGCTGCATCCGCACCAGCGCGGAGATCTGCTCCTGCGAGAAGCTGGTCACGAAGCAGTCGGCAGCGGCGTCCATCAGCTTGGAAAAGCTCATCAGCAGGGTGGGGGACTTGAGCTTGTTGGCCATCGCGTCGATGACCTTCATCTGGTTGATGCCGCGCTGGATGTCGCCGGTCTTGAAGGCGTGGCGCTCCCGGGCGAAGGCCAGAGCGGATTTGCCATCCAGATGGTTCCAGCCCTCAGCGAAGGTGGTGGGGTCATAGTAGCCGGGGCTGCCGACGGACGTGAAGGCCTGATCGGCGTAGACGTCTACGCCGCCGATGGCGTCGATGATGCTGATGAAGCCCGCAAAGTTGATGCGGATGTAGTGGTCCACGTCCACACCGTAGAGGTTGCCCAGCGTCGCCATGCTGGTCTCGACGCCGTAGAGTCCGGCGTGGGTCAGCTTGTCCTTGCTTTCCGTGCCCGCGAGGTCAACGTAGTAGTCACGGGGGGTGTTGATGAGGGCCGCCTGCTTGGTGACGGGGTTGACGACCGCGAGGATGTTTACGTCGCTGCGGGCATTTTCGGTCAGCTCACCGCGGTTGTCCACGCCGCTGAGGTAGACCACGAAAGACTCTTTGGTGATCTTGTTGGCCTCTGCGCCGGTGAGCAGGCCGGAGGTGACATTGTTCAGGGTCGTGAGGCCCTGCTGTGCCCAGACGCAGCCCACAGCCAGCGCGGCGCAAAGCATGACGGACAGAACCCGTGCTACGACCGCACCGGTGCGGGAAGCAAGGCACTTGCGCACCAGCAGCCAGAGCAGCACCAGCAGCGCCGTGATGATGACGAGATAGAGCACCGGCAGCATCTGGGTGCGCCAGAGCTGCACCAGCGCGGCAAGGCTCAGGACGGCCTGCAATCCCAGCAAGACCATTCCTCCTTTCGGGAGCTTATCGGCAGAAGGAGCGGCCTCACTGGGGTGCAGCGGCTCCCACTGTTTATGGGGCGGGACGGGAGGCTTCGGCGGTTCAGGCGGAAGCCCGGCCTCCGGCCGGGGCGCAGATGCGGGCCGGGAGGGCCGGGGAGGCTCCGGGGAGAAGAAGTCGGCGCTGTCCACCTCGACCTCGTCCGGCTCGCTGCGCTTGATGCCCCGATGGATATGCCGGGGGCCTTCGTCGTTGTTCTGGGGATGGGTATGCTCGTTTTCGTCAAACATAGGCGTTCTCTCCTTTGGATGCGTATGCCATCAGGTGGTGGGGATGATGGTCAGCACCGCCCGCGCAGGCAGGCAGGTGGCCGTCTGGTCTTCTTCGCTCAGCCAGCCGAAGGACTCGCAGACATGGTCCGGGCAGGGCGAGTCCACAAAGCGGGCTGCGCCGTTCTGAATGCGGATGTGGACGGTGAGATAGCCGGTGTCCACATCATAGTCGGCGTCCGTTTCGAGGGGAAAGGTCAGCTTGGTGTTGGCGTCGCCATAGATCAGCTCGGCACAGAGCGGAGCACCGGTCTGGCCGGCCCTGCGCACCAGCAGCAGCGCGGCGGCTGCGGCCAGAATGACGGCGGCAAAGACCAGATTTAGCAGCAGTTTTTTGTGTCGTTTCATAGAAGATCATCCTTTGAGGGGGATCTGCTCCAGTTCGGCCAGCCAGAGGGCGGCGGCGGCGTCGCTGGGCATCCGCCAATCGCCGCGGGGCGAGAGGGTGACGCTGCCCACCTTGGGGCCGTCGGGCAGGCAGCTGCGCTTGAACTGCTGGGCAAAGAACCGCCAGTAGAAGTTGCGCAGCCAACGGTAGAGCACCTCGTCCGGGTACTCGGCCCGGCCTGCGAAGGCCGCCTTGGCCAGCCGGAAGATCTTCGCCGGGCCGAAGCCGAAGCGGAGGACGTAGTAGAGATAGAAGTCGTGCAGCTCGTAGGGGCCGACGAGGTCTTCCGTCTTTTGGGAGATCTCGCCGTCCTTGGCGGGCAGAAGCTCAGGGGAGACGGGGGTGTCGAGGATGTCCAGCAGCACCCGGCGCAGCTCGGCGGAGGCGGCGATGTCGGCCTCGTACCGGACGAGGTGGCGCACCAGCGTCTTGGGGACACCGGCGTTGACGCCATACATGCTCATGTGGTCGCCGTTGTAGGTGGCCCAGCCCAGCGCCAGCTCGGAGAGGTCGCCAGTGCCGACGACGAGGCCTCCGGTGCGGTTGGCCGTGTCCATCAGCTCGAGGGTGCGTACGCGGGCCTGTCCGTTCTCAAAGGTGACGTCCAGCACCTGCTCGTCCTGCCCGATGTCCTTGAAGTGGCTGTGGACGGTGTTGGCGATGTCGATCTCGGTGAAGCTGACGGCCAGCTCGTCGCACAAAATTTCCGCATTGCTGCGGGTGCGGCGGGTGGTGCCGAAGCAGGGCATGGTGACAGCCAGCACGTCGCTGGTGGGACGGCCCAGCTGCTTCATGGCGCGGACGGCTACCAGCAGCGCAAGGCAGCTGTCCAAACCGCCTGAGATGCCGATGACGGCTGTTTTGGCGTGGGCGTGCTCAAGACGCTTGGCGAGGCCGTCGGCCTGCATCTTCAGGATCAGCTCGCAGCGCTCGGCCCGGCGGCGCTCGTCGTGGGGGATGAAGGGGGTGGGGTCCACCCAGCGGGAGAGGGGCGTTTCGGTGAGGGTGAGGTCGAAATCGACGGTCAGATAGCCCTCGGCGCTGGGTTCGAAGCTGGTGTTGCGCGCCCGCTCCGACTCCATCCGCTGGCAGTCCAGCTCGGTCTCGGCCCAGCCGCCCTCAAACGGCGAAGTCTCAGCGAGGAGAGTGCCATTTTCGGCGATGAGGTCGTGGCCGGCAAAGACCATGTCCTGCGTGCTCTCGCCGTGGCCCGCCGAAGCGTACAGGTAGCCGCAGAGGAGGCGGGCGGACTG
>OKUW01000689.1_pt1 | contig 11895 bp, 14 predicted proteins | sample 1606771 | NCBI WGS metagenome assembly OKUW01 (sample SAMEA3882553, study PRJEB24775) | human gut metagenome | biome: human-associated habitat; feature: intestine environment; material: feces | place: Netherlands | collected 2009/2010 | reverse complement strand
GATGGTCTGGTGGCCGTCCCCCAGCGGGTCGGCAAAGGGGTCGAGCCAAGAGTTGAGCCGGTCGGCGGCATAGGGCACCAGCTCCGGCATGAGCACGATGGCCGTGCCAATGGCGGCAGCGCCGCCCGACCCCGCCAGCATGAACCACCGCAGCCCGGTGCCGCCCACGAACATGAGCACCGCGCCGATACTCAAGATCAGCACCGTGCCGGAAAGGTGGGGTTCCAGCAGCATGAGAACCGCCACCACCCCCAGCACCAGCGCAAAGGGTACTACCCCCACCGCAAAGCTGCCCATGCGGTCGTGGTTCAGGGCGATGATATGGGCAAACACCAGCACTACCGCAAATTTGGCGATCTCGCTGGGCTGTAATGTGCCCAGCCCCGGCAGCACCAGCCAGCGCTTACAGCCGTTATACTCCGGCATGAACAGCACCGCCGTCAGCAGCACCAGCGAGAGCGCCAGCAGCGGCCACGCCAGTTTGTGATAGATGTGGTAGTCCACCCGGCTGGCCATCCACATCGCCGCCAGACCCATGGCGGCGTACAGCAGCTGCGGCCGCACATAGGCAAAGGCGTCCTGCCGCCGGTACAGTGCCACCGCGCTGCTGGCGCTGCACAGCATCACCAGCCCAAAGGCTACCAGCGTGAGCACCAGCACCAGAAAGGGCAGGTCCATGGGCGGCAGCGGCCGCAGCATCCCTTTGCGGGCAGCAGTTCTATGCAATCCCGGTCACCTCCGTTTTATGTTATTGTACGCGGGTGCGGGGGCGGTTAGTCATACACGCTGCTGCCGGGCGCATAAACTGCCCGCAAAGGGGGTGCTGCCATGCGCGGCTCAAAACCCACGGACGCCCTGCGCACTTTACCGGAGCGGGCGTTCCGTCTGCGGGCGCGGTTCATTGCGGTGGGGCTGTGCGCCATCTGCTTTGCAGGGCTCATCGGGCGACTGTTCTGGCTGCAATTGTGCACCGGCGGCTGGTACACCCAGCGGGCGCTGGGACAGCAGCTGCGGGACACCGTTGTGCCCGCTGACCGGGGCAAGATATACAGCGCCGATGGTGCGCTGCTTGCTGCCAACAGCAGCTGCTGGACCCTGCGCGCCAGCCCACGGGAGATGCCGGAGGAGAAGCTTGCCCTTGCCGCCAAAGGGCTTGCGGAGATACTGGAATTGGACGAGGCAAAACTGCTGGAAAAGTTCAGCGACCGGCGCTCCAACGACTGCCTTTTGCGCTACCGGGTGGAGCGGGAAATTGCTGATGCCGTGCGGGATTTCTGCGCAGAAAACGGCATTACCGGCGTGCGCATCAATCAGGACTCCAAGCGCTGGTACCCGCAGGGGGAGCTGCTGGCCTCGGTGCTGGGGTTCACCAACGTAGACAACGCCGGGGTCAGCGGGCTGGAGCTGAAATATAACGACACCCTTACCGGGCAGAATGGGGTGGTGCTGACTGCGGTGAATGCTTGGGGCTACACGCTGGCGCAGAGCTACGAGACGGAACTTACGCCCGTGGAGGGCAGCGGGCTGCGGCTGACCATCGATGCAAATATTCAACATTACCTTGAAAATGCGTTGAATTATGCGGTGCAGGAGCATCATGTAGCCGCCCGCAGCGTGGGCATCGTGATGGAGGTGAACACCGGGGCAGTACTGGCCATGGCCACCACCCCGGCCTACGACCCCAACCAGCCCCGGGTGATCGCCAACAAGGCCGCGCGCGCCGCCGTGGACGCTCTTTCCGGTAAAGAGCGCGCCGCCGCCCTGCAGCTGGCGCAGCAGACCCAGTGGCGCAACAAGGCGGTAAGCGACTTATACGAGCCGGGCAGTGTGTTCAAACTCATCACCTGCGCGGCGGCGCTGGACGCCGGTGCCATCACCCGGCACTCCACCTTTTACTGCGGAGACTCTATCTCGGTGGCGGGCACGCGGTTCCACTGCGCCAACCACAAGCGCCACGGCAGCCAGACCGTGACCCAAGCACTGGAAAACTCCTGCAATCAGAGCTTCATCCAGATCGGGGCGCGGCTGGGCAAGCAGGCTTTCTGCGATTATTTTGCCGCCTTTGGTCTGCGGGAACCCACCGGCATCGACCTGCCCGCCGAGCCGAAAAAGAGCCTCTACTACACCGCCGAGCGGATGGGGCCTGTGGAGCTGGCCTCCTGCGCCTTTGGCCAGAGCAGCAAGGTCTCCTACCTCGAGATGGCGGCGGCGGTCTGTGCCGTGGTCAACGGCGGGCGGCTGATGCAGCCCTATGTCGTCTCGGACATCCTCGGCCCGGAGGGCGAGGTCATCGACCATCTCGCCCCGGTCTGCCGCCGCCGGGTGCTCAAGGAAGAGACCTCCCGCACCATGCGGGAGATGATGGAGGCTGTGGTGCTCTACGGCGGCGGACGGAACGCCCAGATCCCGGGCTACCGGGTGGGCGGCAAGAGCGGCACCAGCCAGAAGCTGGACAGCGCCGACGAGAAAGCCCGCATCGCCAGCTTCGTGGCCGTGGCCCCCATCGACGACCCCCAGTTCCTCTGCCTCGTCTGTCTCGATGAGCCTCACAGCTGGACGACAGCGGGAGGCAGCCTCTCGGCTCCGGTCTGCGCCGAGGTCCTTGAGCAGACGCTGGTCTATAAGGGCATCCCCCGGGCCAGCCTCCCTGCTCCCTCCACCGCTGAGACCTCCGCCGACCTCCCCGAAGACGGCGACAGCTTCGATGGGGCGTGATTTTTTCGCAAAAGAAAAGACCGCCTGAAAGCGGTCTTTTCTCATATCTTCATGACATCGTGGAAATAAGGCAGAGTGGAATATTGGTATCTTCGCATATACTCTCTGGGATGGAGCGGGCGGCTTCCGTCTACATGGTGGATGTAGTCTTCCAGATAGTCCAGCGCCTCTCCGGCGATCTTCCTGATGCTGCGGATCGTTTCGTTGTACTCATCTTGGTCCACCACCACATTTGCGCCGTCAAGGTATTCTGCCTTTTCCACCAGCACCATCTTGGAGTAATCCAGTCCTGACCTTGTGCGGCGGGAGCGCTCTGTCCCGCAGAAGAAGAAGGCGTTTTTATGATGGATGGAGGAGCGGTAGGGCACGCAGACGAAATAGTCCAAATGCAGGTCGATGAGCAGACAGCTATAAGGTCTGCCCTTCTTATACATCAGCTCTGGATACTGCTGGGACGGATAGTTCCGGATAAATTCTGCCGAGAGCTGATAGATCGCAACTTCAAATTCCATATCCTGCCTCTTTCGCAAAAAAACGGGGCCAGCCTTTCAGCTGACCCCGCCTGAACGCTTCGCCCGGTCAATTTTTATTTTACCGATGTGTCAGAACCGTCACACATCATCATCGCTCGGTCAATTTTTATTTTACCGACGAGTCAGAACCGTCACTCGTCTTCTTCAGCGAAGGAGAAAGTGCCCTGCGGCCTTTTCTCACCTATATTATATCATGTTTTTCACGAAAGTGCAATGCTTTTTTAGCTCTGCTGCGGCTGGTCGCGGAAGGTGATCTCGCCGGTGGCGCTGTCCATGGCATCGACGATGGCGAGGCTCTCCAGCTGGATGCCCTTGCTGCGGATCAGCTCGCCGCCCTGCTGGAAGCCCTTTTCCACGGCGATGCCGATGCCCTCTACGGTGGCACCGGCTTCCTCGGCCAGTTCCAGCAGACCCATCAGGGCGCAGCCGTTGGCCAGAAAATCGTCGATGATCAGCACATGATCCTCCGGGGTGAGGAACTTTTTGGACACGATGACGTTGTAGATCTTTTTGTGGGTGAAGGACTGGATCTGAGTCTTGTAATTATCGTAGTCCAGATTGATGCTCATAGATTTTTTGGCAAACACCACCGGCACGTTCAGCTCGCTGGCCACCACAGCCGCAATGCCGATGCCGCTGGCTTCGATGGTGAGCACCTTGTTGATGGGCTTGCCCGCAAACAGGCGCTTCCACTCCCGTGCCATCTCGCGGAACAGCGGGATGTCCATCTGGTGGTTGATAAAGCTGTCCACCTTGAGCACGTTGCCTTCGCGCACAATGCCGTCCTTGCGGATACGATCTTCCAGCATCTTCATAAAGTATATCCTCCAACCCTTGCGGGTGCGTTTTCTGTCTCCGGCTCGCCCGCCGCGAAAAGCGCCCGCCTGTTTTCCATTCCCGGGCGCGCGCCACACGCGCCCATCATATAATGTTTCACCTAGTATACCGGAAGCATCCCGCTTTGACAAGGGGTTTTCTTGCCAAAATTCGTAAAAATACGGCACCAAACCTCTTCGTTTTTTCTAAAAGTATGACCTTGTCCAAAAATACCGAAACTTCGCGAGGTTGTCGGGTCATTTTTGGCTTATCCTCCCTTGTTCTTTCGCGGTTTTCGAGTATACTATTCTTGTAGGAGAAGGGTAATATCCGGGATTTTTGACCGGACGAGGAGGAAAATGGTATGAAAACAGGACTTGTGCTGGAAGGCGGCGCCATGCGTGGAATGTTCACCGCTGGCGTACTGGATGTGCTGATGGAGCATAACATCCAGTTGGACGGTGCCATTGGCGTGTCGGCGGGTGCAGTGTTCGGCTGCAACTACAAGTCGCACCAGATCGGGCGCACCATCCGCTACAACACGGAATACTGCAATGACAAGCGCTACGCCGGCTTTGGCAATCTGCTGCGCACCGGCAACCTGTACAGCGAGCAGTTCTGCTACCATACCGTGCCGGAAAAGCTGGACCCCTTTGATACCAAGGCTTTCCGGGAGAACCCCATGGACTTTTTTGTGGTGTGCACCGACGTGCGTACCGGCGAGCCCATCTACCACAAGTGCCGCACCGGCGACGCCGAGGATATCCGGTGGATGCAGGCATCGGCATCCATGCCGCTGGCGGCAAAGATCGTAAAGATCGGCCACTATCAGCTGTTGGACGGCGGTGTTGCGGATTCTATTCCCGTGCGCTTTTTCGAGTCCATCGGCTACAAGCGCAATCTGATCATCCTGACCCAGCCCAAGGGTTTTGTAAAGCAGAAAAACAAGATGCTGCCCCTTATCCGGGCAAGGTATGTGCGCTATCCCGCTTTTGTGGAGGCCGTGGCAGACCGGCACCAGCGCTACAATGAGACGCTGGCCTATATTTCCATGCTGGAGCAGTCCGGCCGGGCCTTCGTCATCCGCCCACCCATCCCGCTGGAGATTCCCTCTATGGAGCGCGACCCCGCCCAGCTGCGCCGCGTTTACGAGACCGGCCGTGCCGTGGCACAGATCCAGATCGACAAGATCGCAGCCTATGTGGAGGAGTGCAAGGCTGCACCGGAAGAATAACACGAAAGGCTGCTGCACAGGTTTGTGCGGCAGCCTTTTTTGATAAGAGAACGATCGGGAATGTGCTCCGCTTTGCTTTGGGCATATTCAGCGGAAAAATATTTTTATTGCGCAATCCCGGAAAGTCTGCGGACTTTCCGGGATTGCATTTTCACGAGATAAAAAAGAGGCCTGCACCTTGCGGTGCAGACCTCTTGATGTTCAAGAAAGAACGGTAAGAGAAGGGGTTAAATTACTTAACCTCAACCTTAGCGCCAGCCTCTTCCAGCTTCTTCTTGATGTCGTCAGCCTCAGCCTGGGAGACCTTCTCCTTGACAGCCTTGGGAGCGCCATCAACGATAGCCTTAGCCTCCTTCAGGCCCAGACCGGTGATCTCCTTGACCAGCTTGATGACGCCCATCTTGCCAGCGCCAGCCTCGACCAGGATGACGTCGAACTCGGTCTTCTCTTCCTCAGCGGCAGCAGCAGCGCCAGCAGCAGCGGGAGCAGCAGCAGCAACAGCAGAAACGCCGAACTCCTCGCAGTATGCGTCGATCAGCTCTTTCAGCTCCAGAACGGACAGCTCCTTGACGGAGTCGATGATGGCAGTAATCTTCTCAGAAGCCATGGTAATAACCCTCCAATATCAATGGTTTTAGTTTGTTTCAGTTTTTTGTTAAGCGGCGGTCACGCAGCCATTAGGCAGCGGGCTCCTCCTGCTTGTCGGCATAAGCCTGCATTGCAACAGCCAGACCAGACAGAGTGCTGGTGAGGGCGCCTGCAAACATGGACAGCATGCCTTCGCGGTTGGGCAGCTTTGCGATGGCGTTGGTCTCGGCAGCGTCCATGACCTTGCCTTCCATGAAGCCAGCCTTCACGACGAACTTCTTGGACTTATCGCCATCCTGATACTTGCACAGGATGCGGGCAGCAGCCATGGGATCCTCTTCGTGAGCAAAAGCGACAGCGGTGTCGCCCTTGAAGTTCTCAGCCAGACCCTCCAGAGCGGTACCCTTAACTGCCAGACGCAGCATGGTGTTCTTCACGACCATGTAATCAACGCCTGCCTCACGCAGCTCCTTACGGAGCTTGGTGTCGTTCTCGACGTTAATGCCGCCGTAAGCGACGACGCAGCCGGAAACCGCACTCTCAAACTTTGCCTTCAGATCAGCGACGTAAGCCTGCTTCTCAGAAAGAATCTTTGCACTGGGCATTCGGTTTCACCTCGTTTCAAAAACTTATATCGAAAGCTGGTGAGCAACGAAAAAAGCCTCTTTCCCGCACTTGGCCGAGAAAGAGGCATAAAGCAACTTTACGCACGTTTCTCGGCAGGCGGCATAGCCTTACGCTGGACTCCAGCACCTGCTGTCTCAAAAACAGCATGATTATAATACCGCAAACGTGCGGCGTTGTCAAGTACTTTTTTCAATTTCCGACAAAATTTTTCTGCCATTCCGCAGAACGGCAGAAAAATATCAGAAATTCAAATTAGACACCGTACTTCAGGGTGTTCAGACGGATGCCAGGGCCCATGGTGGTGGCGATGGTAGCGCTCTTGAAGTAGGTACCCTTTGCTGCAGCGGGCTTTGCCTTGGCAATAGCCTCCATCACAGTGTCCAGGTTGGTGTACAGCTTCTCTGCACCGAAAGAAGCCTTGCCCACGGGCACATGGATGATGTTCTGCTTGTCCAGACGGTACTCGATCTTACCAGCCTTAGCCTCGGTAACAGCCTTGCCCAGGTCGGGAGCAACGGTGCCGGCCTTGGGGTTGGGCATCAGGCCGCGGGGGCCCAGCACCTTACCGAGACGGCCGACGCGGCCCATCATGTCGGGGGTGGTGACGACAACGTCGAAGTCCATGAAGCCGCCGGCGATCTTTGCGATCAGCTCATCATCACCGACAATATCAGCGCCGGCTGCCTCAGCAGCAGCGGCAGCAGCGCCCTTTGCGATGGCGCAGACGCGGACGGTCTTGCCGGTGCCGTTGGGCAGAACGACAGCGCCGCGGACCTGCTGGTCAGCGTGACGGCCATCAACGCCCAGACGGACGTGCAGCTCGACGGTCTCGTCGAACTTGGCGGAAGCGGTCTTGCAAGCCAGCTCCAGAGCCTCGTTCACATCGTATGCCTTAGTAGAATCGACCAGCTTTGCAGCGTCGACATAGTGCTTGCCATGTTTCATTGTATATCCTCCTGTGTGGTCATGCGGGCAGTGTTATGCCCTCCCACTGTTTATGTCTCAGCCCTCGACGGTGACGCCCATGGAACGGCAGGTGCCGCGAACCATGCTGCAGGCAGCTTCCAGAGAAGCAGCGTTCAGGTCGGGCATCTTGGTCTTGGCGATCTCTTCCACCTGAGCGGCGGTCAGAGTAGCGACCTTTTCCTTGTTGGGCTTGCCGGAAGCGGTGTTGATGCCAGCGGCCTTCTTGATCAGAACAGCTGCCGGAGGAGTCTTGGTGATGAAGCTGAAGGAGCGGTCAGCGTACACGGTGATGACGACGGGGATCACATAACCCATCTGGTTCTTGGTACGCTCGTTGAACTCCTTGGTGAAGGCCATGATGTTGACGCCCTTCTGACCCAGAGCAGGGCCAACAGGGGGAGCCGGAGTCGCCTTGCCGGCCTCGATCTGCAGCTTAATGTAGCCAGTAACTTTCTGTGCCATAGTAAATGCACCTCCAAAAATCTGTGGTGAGTTGCGGCGCGGTGTCTCCGCGCCTCCCACGAGCGCATGCTCCCTGCACACGCTCTATAAGAACCGCACTGCGGTCTTACCTTGGTAAACGGAACTTGCCGGTTGGTTACGGCAGCTCGACCTGACCGATCTCCACCTCTGCGGGGGTTTCGCGGCCGAACATATTGACCTTGAGCTTTACCTTGAAGCTCTCGGTGTCGATCTCTTCCACAAGGCCCATAAAGCCTTCCAGAGGACCGGCGGTGATCTGCACGGTATCGCCGACAGCAAAATCGACGCTCAGCGGTGCAGCCTTCTCCACGCCCATCTTCTCCACTTCCTCAGCGGTCAGCGGAACGGGCTTGGAGGCGGGGCCGACGAAGCCGGTGCAGCCGCGCGTATTGCGCACGACATACCAGGTATCGTCGTTCATCACCATTTTGACCAGAACGTAGCCGGGGAACAGCTTGTGCTCCACCATCTTCTGCTTACCGTTCTTGTCGATCTCAGGAACCATCTCGACGGGAACCTTGATGTCGCAGATCAGCTCCTGCAGGTGACGGTTCTCCACCATGGTCTGCAGGTCGTTGGCGACCTTGTTCTCGTAACCGGAATAGGTATGCACAACATACCAAAGAGCCTCAGTGGACTCATCTACCAGCTTGGTTGATTCTTCCATTTTGGTTGACCCTCCGTTTCAAGATGATTCTCAGGCGCCGATGATCAGGCCCAGAATACCACCAAAGATGGCATCCAGCAGGATCATCACAACCGCTGCAATAGCGACGGTCACGAGCACGACGATGGTGTTGGTCTTGACGTCCTGCTTGGACGGCCAGACCACCTTCTTCAGCTCGCTCTTGGTATCGCGGAAGAACTTTGCGACCCGTGCGCAGAAGCCCTTCACAGCGGCTTTAGCTTTGGCCACAAAGCCCGGCTTTTTCTCGGTTTTGTCTGCCATTATGCTCCGCCTTTCTTTTACTTGGTTTCGCGATGAACGGTGTGCTTCTTGCAGAAACGGCAATACTTCTTCATCTCGAGACGATCGGGGTTGTTCTTCTTGTTCTTCGTGGTGTTGTAGTTGCGCTGCTTGCACTCGGTGCAGGCCAGAGTGATTTTAACGGTCATTTGTTGACACCTCCATTATAACGGTTGTTTTGAACCTCCCTCGGGTGCGGGTGGCAGCTGTAAAAACAGGCGCACTTAATAACCCCGCAAAAGAGGTGATATCATTGTACCACGCGTTTTTCAATCCGTCAAGCAGAAAAAAGCGATTTTGAGAAACTTTTTTTGCAGCCTGTGTCTTTTTGTCCCAAAGCGGCTTTTTTGCATTCTGCTTGCATCGCGGGCGTAGATATTGTATAATGAATCGAAACGGCATTTTACCGGTTTGAAGCCGCCCCTTTACCGGGGCTTTATAAATAGGAGTGAGATATCATGCAGTCTGCAAATAAAATGTGCGTGGCGCTGCTGTTTGGCGGTATGTCCAGCGAACATGAGGTCAGCTGTGTCTCTGTGGGCAACTTTGTCCGCAACATCGACCGCAGCAAATACGAGGTGCTCACCGTGGGCATCACCAAGGAGGGCCGCTGGCTCTACACCGAGGCCACGGCGGAGCAGATGGCCGACGGCAGCTGGGAAGAGCTGCCCGGCAATATGCCCTGCGTGATCAGCCCGGACCGCGCCGACCACGGCATGATCCTGTTCACCCCGGACGGCCGGGTGGAAAAGATGCACCTTGACGTGGTGATCCCGGTGCTCCACGGCCTGTGGGGCGAGGACGGCACCGTGCAGGGCCTGCTGGAGCTGGCAGGCATCGCCTATGTGGGCTGCGGCGTGCTGGCAAGCTCCGTGTGCATGGACAAAGCTGTGGCCAACGCCCTGTTTGAAGCCAACGGTGTGCCCCACACCAAGTGGGTGGCTGCCAACCGCTGGGAAATCGAGAAAGATCTGGAGGGCGTGTGCGCCGGCGTTGAAGAAAAGCTGGGCTGGCCGGTATTCGTCAAGCCCGCCAACGCAGGCTCCAGTGTGGGCATCTCTAAGGTGTCCAGTCAGGAGGAGCTGAAGGCTGCCATCGCCCTTGCGCTGGAAAACGACCGCAAGGTGGTATTTGAAGCCTTTGTGGACGGACAGGAAGTGGAGTGCGCCGTCATCGGCTCTGATCCCGCTGTTGCCACCCGTCCCGGTGAGATCCTTGCCGGTGCAGAGTTCTACACTTATGATGACAAGTACAAGAACGGCGTGAGCCAGACCGTCATCCCGGCACACCTGCCGGAAGCCAAGCTGGACGAGGTAAAGACCTACGCCGCCATGGCCTACACCGCACTGAACTGCGAAGGTCTGGCACGGTGCGATTTCTTTGTGGAAAAGAACACCGGCCGGGTGCTCATCAACGAGATCAACACCTTCCCCGGCTTTACCGCTATCAGTATGTACCCCAAGCTCATGGAGCACGAGGGTCTGCCGGTGCCGCAGCTCATCGACCGCCTGATCGCACTGGCGGTGGAAAGGACGGAAAAGCAGCATGGATAATCGCCCCATCGGTGTGTTCGACAGCGGTCTGGGCGGTCTGACCGGCGTGCGGGAGCTGCGCAAGCGCCTCCCCCACGAGAACATCGTCTATTTCGGCGATACCGGCCGCGTCCCCTACGGCAGCCGCAGCCCTGAGACTATTTTGCAGTACGCCCGGCAGGACATCGCCTTCCTGCTGTCGAAGGATGTGAAGTGCATCATGGCCGCCTGCGGCACGGTGTCCAGCATCTACCCCGCCGCCGAGGCCGCGAAGCTCCCCGTCCCCTATCTGGGCGTCGTGGACGCCGCCGCCCGGGAGGCCGCCTTCGTCACCCGCAACCGCCGCATCGGCGTCATCGGCACGGCGGCCACCATCCGTTCCCGCAGCTATGAGACCCTGCTGCGGAAGCTTGTCCCCGGCGTGGAGATCACCGCTCGTCCCTGTCCCCTCTTCGTCCCCCTCGTGGAGGCCGGTTATGTGGACCACAGTGCCCTCGACAAGCAGCAGGTGACCCGTCTGGTCATCGCGCAGTATCTGGCCGAGGTGCGAGAGGCCGGGGTGGACACCCTCATCCTCGGCTGCACCCACTATCCCCTGCTCAAGGAGATGATCGGCTGGTACATGGGCAAGAACGTCACCCTCGTGGACCCGGCCCAGACCGCCGCCCACCATCTGGAGCGGACGCTCAGCGAGCACGGCCTGAAGGGAGACCACGAAAAGGGCGAGGCCCATTTCTACGTCAGCGACGTGCCCGACAGCTTCGCCCAGACCGCCGACCTTTTCCTCGGGGAGTACAAGGGCGGACTCATCGATCAGGTCGCCATTGAAAAATACTGATAAGGACACAAAACTGTGAGCAGATCACCCATTGAAAATTACATCATCCGCATCAAAAGCTCCATCGACCAGTTCGACAACGAGGGCGTCATCCGCGAGGAGGACCGCGACCACATCGAGCTGATGACCCGGGGCAGCTTTACCAAAAAGAACGGCAGCTACTACATCTCCTACAAGGAGACACAGACCATCGGCTTCGAAGGCTGCACCACCACCATCAAGATCGCCGAGGACGGCAGCCGAGTGGCTCTTCTCCGCTTCGGGCGGGCCAACAGTCAGCTCCTCATCGAGCGCGACCGCCGCAACCTCTGTCACTATGAGACAGAGGTCGGCTCTCTGACGCTGGGCGTCACCGGCGACGGCATCGACTGTCAGCTGACCGAAAAAGGCGGCAGCGCCTCTTTCAGCTACCTGCTGGACGCCGATGATGCCCGCATCGTCAGCCGCAACACGCTGGAAATGACGGTACAGCACGTCAACTAAGGATATGCACCTCAAATGAAAGGAATCATACCAATGACCGACTTTGAAAAGACCTACCAGAACTACAACCCCCGGCAGACCGCGCTGGACGAGGCCCGCGCCCTGCTGACTGC
>OKUW01000688.1_pt1 | contig 11906 bp, 9 predicted proteins | sample 1606771 | NCBI WGS metagenome assembly OKUW01 (sample SAMEA3882553, study PRJEB24775) | human gut metagenome | biome: human-associated habitat; feature: intestine environment; material: feces | place: Netherlands | collected 2009/2010 | reverse complement strand
TTGGAAATACATTTTATGATACATTCTGGAAAAATATTCAGGAAGCATATGAAAGTTCTGGATATATGGAACTCTCTAAGTACATTTATAATTTGTTTGAGATGGATATTGAAGAGAAAATTGTAGAAAGAACATTTGGGGTTGTTCCAATTACAATAGAGAAAAAAACATATTTTTTTGTTTTGCTAAATACTTCTTGGTGCTGTATTGATGAAAATGACACCCGCAAAATTGTTCTTGGAAAATTTCAGCTTGATAAAATAAGTGAAGAAGCGATAAAGCTTCGCAGAAATATTGAACCGAGTTTGTCAATTTGTCTAGGACATCATCCATTGCAGTGCTTGGAAGGAAATGAAGAGACAACGGCACTAATGGAATTGACTGATTCCAGCAGAATAATGGCAAACGCCTATTTATGTGGACATACACATAATCGTACAGTTGTAAACTGGAATAATAATGTTCGAACACTGAACACATTTATGACCGGAATTGGCCAAGGCGATGCTGAAAATGATAGAGTCAGGGCACAACATACAAGAAAAAGACTTTATGCGTTTTATGTATTTAATATTGAGTTGAATTCTGTTGACATTTATTCATATGGTACTAATGCGGAGGGGAATTTTAAACCTGATTTTGATTTGTACACGAAAAATATTGAAGAAAATCAGAAAAAAATTGTTTTTCCAATCAACATGCAAAAGACTATGCCATATATATGGTTGACGGGAGGTCCTAATAGCACAGGAAAAGCATGCTATTTATCTGATGAACTTCTTGATAGATTTCAAGAATATGAAATCAGAATGAGCAATTTTAGAAAAGAAATGTGCGACTTGCTTTGGAGGACAAGAGTTTTATATTTTGATGATGGTATTGATGAGAGCAAAATAAAAACCATCATAGAGATTTGGGAGAAAGAACAAGAAAAAACGAAAGAAAAAACGAAAGAAGAACAAGAAATTACGGTTGATGGAATTCTTTATGCTCATTTAATGCTTGAAAAAAGTGTGCAAGGACAGCAACTGATGGAAGAACTTGTTGGACTGGACAAAGGGAAAAACAGCCGCGTGTTCGATGATTTTTATGCTTATTTAACACAGATTTGTGCTATACTAAGAAATAATCTAGTGGATGAAGAGAAAAAGACACTTGTGCGCTTTCATTTCCGATTCCGACTTAAAGATAAAATGTATTCTCAACTATGTATATCAATTCCACCAGAATGTAAACCCGAAACGATGAACATGCAACCAATGCAGTATGACGATTTGTTGAAGGCGTCGTATGATGTGGGGCATAGTTTGATATACAGCGTAAATAAATCACTGGTTCATACGGAACCTAAAAAGCGATGGAAAAATTTTATAACTGCAATTCCGAGCTTTGATGGAAATAGGTATAGAAAAAGGTGCAAATAAGATGCTGTTTACTCTGGTAACAAAGGGAAAGCTCGATATTGACACTGCAGCCGAGGAAGCCGGTGTCAGTGTCAGTGAGTTTGAAAAATTAATGAGTGAAGCAGGCTATAAGGTGCCTGAGACTGTGTAGCATCAGGCATGAATAATTTATCAAAATGTAAATAGCAAAAATCCGCTAACCTTGTATTTGGTATAGCGGATTTTTTGTGCCAAAAAGTATCACATCCGACTGTTATTGTACTGCGCTATTGCATCGGCACCGCCTAACAGCTGTATGATAAGTATAGCTCCAATCCATGGAAACAATATCGTAAAAATTCCAAACCATGCGCCAAGTGAATCGCTGCTATAGTCCCAGAAAGGCTTGTTCGGGTCATCAAGCCAGTACACATTTATGATAGTCCTAAGCTCAGAACGGGTGCTATGTCTTTTATCGCATGAAAAACGCTTGCGGTACTCCTTTCCGTCTACAGTATATGTGTATCTGGCAGCCTAGTAGCTGTAAGCGGATTGTGAATTATTGACAACGAGCCTCTTTGCATCCTCCTTCACAATCATGCCTCTCGCCACATGTCCGCGCTCCTTTGCAAGTGCTATCTTGCGCTGTAAACCAATATTTAGTTTGCAGAAAAACTTAAAATCTATGATGTACAGTGGTATTAGTGAAAGCACCCCACATTTACCTGCCATGGGTAGCTTGCGATAGCCTTAAAAACTTCTGATAAAGTGTCCATTGAAAATCCCCTTTCTTAATATGCTGCATTTGAATATATTGTATGTGAATATTATAGAAATAAGGAAGGGGATTGGCAATGGGAAAAAATATTTCTTTCACATATGTTTTACGAAATTTAATCTTTACCCCCAATTTACATCCACCCCATTTCGACTTTACAACTTTAAGTTATAGTAATTTCAGCAGCTGTGAAATACACTAACTTATTTTTGTGGAGGAAAATATGAGAAAGAACAAGAACATACTGAAGAAGGGCATGATCCTTGCAGCAGTTTCAACAATGGTAGTTACCATGGCACCGGCAATTCCGGCTTATGCTTATGGTGAAGCAGATTCAAAAACAGGTCAGGCGGCTTTTAATGCGGCAACAACAGAATCAACGGATTATCAGAGCTGGTTAACCGGTACATGGCAGGGTGGCACACAGGACTTTGCCAATACCAATCAGATTGCACTTACACCGGGCTCTACAGCCAAGGATCTGGGCTTTGCATGGTATTCAAATACCAAGGGCACACCGGCTGTGATGGTATGGAAGGATGGCTCAAAGGCAGGTGCGCAGATTGTAAAGGGTACTGCAACAGATATAAGCGCAGAAAACTGGCAGGGGGAAGTCTATGCTGCTTCAAATAAAGTAAGCATCAACGGTTTTTTTGAACCGAATACAAAGTATGTTTATCAGTATACAGACAATTATTCTGACAACGGTGATACCGTATGGTCAGCTGAGTATACATACACCACACACGCTACAGATACATTTTCTGTAATTCTTACAGGCGATCCTCAGATTGGAGCATCAGGCAGTAAAAGTGATAAAGATGCAAACGATATGAGCATTGCCCAGGATGCTTACAACTGGAACAAGACAATGCAGAAGGCTATGGAGATTGATCCGGATGCGTCATTTCTTTTGTCTGCGGGAGACCAGATAAATGAGTCAAATGCAGAATCGGAGGAGACTAAGAAGACCAGAGAGAGCGAGTATGCCGGATATCTTTATCCGTCAGTGTTCAGAAGTCTTCCTATTGCAGCTACAATCGGAAACCATGACAAGGACGGCTCTGACTACACTGCGCATTTCAACAATCCAAATTCAGAGGATAATCTGGGAAGCACCGGTGCCGGCTGTGATTTCTACTTCAATAACGGAAATGTATTGTTCATTTCTTTAAACAGTAATAACCGTAATCAGGCAGAGCACAGAGAGTTTATGAAAAAGGCTGTTGCAAGCAATCCGGATGCAGCTTGGAAGGTAGTGGTATTCCATAGTGATATCTATGGCTCAGGACAGCCACATGCAGATACAGATGCTACTACAAACAGAATTATCTTTGCACCGCTCATGGATGAGTTTGATATTGATGTATGTCTTACAGGCCATGATCATACATATTCAAGAAGCTATCAGGTGCAGGACGGAAATGTTATCGACTATGATTTGAGCAAAGGTTCGGTTAACAATCCTGAGGGAACTCTTTATATCACAACAGGCTCAGGCTCAGGTTCAAAATACTATAATCTGTTAAATTACACACCATACTATATCGCAGAGAGAACCAATGCGTGTCTGCCTTCATTTTCTACTATAGATTTTTCAAGTGGAGCAATGACAATAAAGACATATGACTACAACGGAAATAAATATGCTGATGATTTCACAATCACAAAGACAACAGATGCGCAGAGTGCCGATGAGGTGATTGCGGCAGCAGATGCTCTGGTAAACAGCACAGATGTAGCATACACAGATGAGAGCATGGAAGCATTAAAATCAGCACTTGCCTCTCTTAAGGAGCTTAAGGCTTCCGGCACAACAGCAGATGATCCGATGGTAAGTGATATCACAACAAACTATGGAACAGCAAATGACCGTGTTAAGGGATATGGCTCTATAGCAAACGATGATGATAAAGATGGTGCAAAAAATCGTTTCAAGAAGGGAATTTCTACACTTCTTGACAAGACAATCTATACTCAGGTAGCTGAAGGCAAGGAGGAAAACCTTTCTGATTACAGTACTGATAAGGCTCCTGTTGTAAAGGGCATCGATGAGGCAAAGAAAGCAGTTGTAAGTGCAATAAATGCTTTACAGGTTAAACAGACTGCTCCAAATGGGAACCAGAATGGAAATGCTGACCAGAGCGGAAACGGAGCACAGGACAGCACAAACCAGAACGGAAACGGGGCACAGGGTGGCGCAGGCCAGCAGATTGCGGGAAACAATGCAGGCGGATCAGGAAGCCAGAATGTCAGCACAGCAAATACAGGTGCAAGCAAGTCTAATTCTGATGGCGTAAAAACTTCAAAGAGTGCTAAGGTAAAGACAGGAGATGTTAACCATGGCGGCATGTATGCAGCACTTGGAGTATTAGGCGCAGCAATCCTCGTAGCAGTGCTTGGAATGAGAAAGAAGGGTAAGTTTTGGCAAAAATAATTGACATATTAGGCAAATACCTTATTGTGGCTCTTATTACACTGGCAATGTTTATATTCTTTCGAAGCGTTGAAAGAAAACCGCTTCTTGCAGATGACAATACATCGTTTGTGAGAGCGGTGGTTACGCAAAACGACAATGAAGACCTTCAGGCTGAAGCCTCACTGGATAGCGGTGACAGCCAGAAGGTTGTTTTGCTTATCAAGTCAGGAAGCCACAAGGGTGAGACTGTTGATGCGTACAGCTTAAACGGATATTTATATGGTGCAAACTGCAAGGTGGGCACACGAGTTATTGCTAGTCTGTCGGAATACGATGGCAGTCTGTCTGCAAATGTTTATAACTACGATAGGGAAAATGAGATATGGGTACTTTTAGCTGCATTTTTCGGACTTATGTGGCTGGTTGGAGGAAAGAAGGGCTTTAATTCAATTCTTGCGCTTATATTTACTTTTGCTACGGTAATATTTTTGTATATTCCGCTCATGTATATCGGAGCTTCTCCGTTTATTGCGGCAACTGCCTCTGTTGTCATTATCACGGTTGTCACGTTCACACTTATAGCAGACTGGCAGATGAAATCTATAGGTGCTATGCTGGGAACAGTTTTTGGAGTTGTAGTTTCCGGAATAATCGCATTGCTTTTCGGACACTTCGGACATGTGACAGGCTACAATGTGGATGATATTGAAAATCTTATTTATGTGGGACAGAACTCAAAGCTTGATATTGGTGGCATGCTGTTTTCAGGTATACTCATTGCATCGCTTGGGGCAGTGATGGATGTGGCGATGTCTGTAGCCACATCGCTTCATGAGATAAAAGAAAAAAGCTCTGATATATCTGCAAAGGAGATATTTAAGTCGGGCATAAATATAGGTCGCGATATGATTGGAACTATGTCAAATACGTTGATTCTGGCTTATGTGGGCGGAAGCCTTGGGCTTGTGATGGTTATATATGCATACTCGTATCAGATGCACCAGATACTTAATATGTATTCTATGGCAATCGAGATAATGCGAGGCATATCAGGCACAATGGGAATTATCCTGACTGTGCCGATTACATCGCTTATTATGTCTTTTCTTCTGACAAGGAAAAACAAGTGACTGAGTAGCTGAAAATGCTAAACAATCACAAGCCCGTTACAACAAGGTATATCACACCAAGCACCCAGCTTGAAAATATGCCGTACAGTATCACAGGACCTGCAATCCTGAATATCTGACAGCCTATGCCAAATACCTGCCCCTCCACCTGAAATTCACATGCGGATGAGCATACTCCGTTTGCAAAGCCTGTTATAGGAACGAGAGCGCCTGCGCCTCCCCAGTTTGCGAGTGGTGCATACAGGTTTAGCGCTGTCAGTATGCAGCTTATGAGAATCAAAATCATGCTGCACCAGGCAGAGGCTTCATCGTTTCTTAACCCAAAGTATTGTGTGCAGGTATTTACTATGAGCTGTCCGATAGTGCATATGATGCCGCCGAGTATAAATGCCTTAAGCATGTTTGCAGAAAGGCAGTGAGTAGGTGTGACGCGCTTTACATATTTGTTATATTCATCATTTCGTTTTTCTTTTTGGTCAGTAGTCATGTTTTCAGACCTCCTTTTTTATAGGATGACCGTATTTTTTAAATGTATTCATATATGTGATTTTAGTTATTTGATTTGGGTATAGTTACTTATTAGAATTAAATATGAAGGATATATCAAATAATCCTTGCTACTTTCTGCTTTAAATAGTAGAATTGTAGCAAGGATTATTTTTATGCGGTAGCGCATCAAAGTAATAAATCACAGCAAAGCATATAATTGCGATAAATAATGCAAGTATTTTGCAATAAAGAAAAGGAGACACATATATGTATACACTTGACGACATCAAGAAAGAAGATCAGGAGATTGCAAGCGCCATCACAGACGAATTTGAGCGCCAGAACAGCCACATCGAGCTTATTGCCTCTGAGAACTGGGTAAGCCCTGCTGTTATGTCAGCTATGGGAAGCATTCTCACCAATAAGTACGCTGAGGGATATCCGGGAAGAAGATACTATGGCGGCTGCGAGTGCGTGGATGAGGTAGAGGAACTTGCCAGAGAAAGAGCCAAGAAGCTTTTCGGCGCAGAGTATGTAAATGTACAGCCGCACTCAGGTGCTCAGGCCAACATGGCAGTACAGTTCGCCATCTTAAAGCCGGGCGATACCATCATGGGAATGAATCTTGACCACGGCGGACACCTCACACATGGTTCACCGGTCAACTTCTCAGGCTCATATTTCCATGTAGTGCCTTATGGAGTAAATGACGAGGGCTTCATCGATTACGACAAGGTAGAGGAGATCGCCCTTGAGTGCAAGCCAAAGATGATTATCGCAGGTGCATCTGCATATGCGAGAACTATAGATTTCAAGCGTTTCAGAGAGATTGCAGACAAGGTAGACGCAGTGCTCATGGTTGATATGGCTCATATCGCAGGACTTGTAGCCGCAGGACTTCATCCAAGCCCAATCCCATATGCACATGTCACCACAACCACTACACACAAGACTCTCCGTGGACCTCGTGGAGGAATGATTCTCTGCAGTCAGGAGATGCAGGATAAGTACAATTTCAACAAGGCTATTTTCCCGGGAATCCAGGGTGGACCTCTCATGCACGTTATCGCTGCAAAGGCAGTCTGCTTCAAGGAGGCATTACAGCCTGAGTTCAAGGAGTATCAGAAGCAGATTGTCAAGAATGCACAGGCACTTTGCAATGGTCTTCAGAGCCGTGGCATCAAGATTGTATCAGACGGCACAGACAACCACCTCATGCTCGTAGACTTAACTCCGTTTGGTCTCACAGGAAAATCTATCGAGAAGCTTCTCGATGCGGCTCATATCACAGCCAACAAGAATACTATTCCTAACGACCCACAGAAGCCATTTGTCACAAGCGGTATCCGTCTCGGAACACCTGCTGCTACATCAAGAGGATTAAAGGAGGATGATTTCGACAAGGTTGCAGAGGCAATCGCCATGATCATCAAAGAGGGCGAGAGCGCAGTTGAGCCTGCAAAGGCTATCATCAAGACACTTACTGACAAGTATCCTCTTGCATTTTAAGGGTTTTCAGAGTAAAATGTTATAAGTTATAAAAACATAATACTTTGGAGGAATTATGATAGACTTAAAGTTTTTAAGAGAGAATCCGGATCTCGTAAAAGAAAATATTAAAAAGAAATTCCAGGACCACAAGCTTCCGCTCGTCGATGAAGTAATCGAGTATGACAAGAAGGCCAGAGAAGCACAGCAGGAGGCAGATGATCTTCGTGCAAAGAAGAATCAGGTTTCTAAGCAGATTGGTGCTCTTATGGCACAGGGCAAGAAGGAAGAGGCTGAGGCTGTAAAGGCTGAGGTAGCACAGATTTCAAAGCGCCTCACAGAGCTTGAGCCACTCGAGAAAGAGTATCAGGACAAGGTGCTTGAGGATATGATGAAGATTCCAAACATCATCGATCCATCAGTTCCAATCGGAAAGGATGATACCTTCAACGTGGAGAACGAGAAGTTTGGTGAGCCTGTTGTTCCTGATTTCGAGATTCCTTATCATACAGATATCATGGAGAGATTTGACGGAATAGACCTCGATGCAGCAGGAAAGGTTGCAGGAAACGGTTTCTATTATCTGATGGGAGATATCGCACGTCTTCACTCAGCCATGACAGCATATGCGCGTGACTTCATGATTGGAAAGGGCTTTACATACTGTATCCCACCATTCATGATCCGTTCAAATGTCGTAACAGGCGTTATGAGCTTTGAGGAGATGGATGCCATGATGTACAAGATTGAGGGAGAGGATCTCTACCTTATCGGCACATCTGAGCACTCAATGATCGGTAAGTTCATCGATACAATAAACGATGAGTCAAAGCTTCCATACACACTCACAAGCTACTCACCTTGCTTCCGTAAGGAAAAGGGTGCACACGGCATTGAGGAGAGAGGTGTTTACCGTATCCATCAGTTTGAGAAGCAGGAGATGATCGTTGTCTGCAAGCCACAGGATTCAAAGGAATGGTATGAGAAGATGTGGAAGTACACAGTAGAGCTTTTCAGAAGTCTCGATGTGCCTGTCCGTACTCTTGAGTGCTGTTCAGGAGACCTCGCAGATCTTAAGGTTAAGTCATGTGATGTAGAGGCATGGTCACCAAGACAGAAGAAGTACTTCGAGGTTGGAAGCTGCTCTAACTTAGGTGATGCACAGGCAAGACGTCTTAAGATTCGTGTAAAGGGCGAGGATGGCAAGAAATACTTTGCACATACTCTTAACAACACAGTTGTTGCTCCACCACGTATGCTTATCGCATTCCTTGAGAACAACCTTAATGCAGATGGCTCTGTAAATATCCCTAAGGCTCTTCAGCCATACATGGGTGGTACAGAGAAGCTTATTCCGAAGCACTAGTTTTTGAAATAAATTAGTTCATGTAAATATAACAGCCGTAGCTGCGATTGAAAAAGAAAATCGCGGTTACGGCTGTTTTGTTTTTTCTTATCAGGTAAGGGAAGATTTCTAATGAATTTACAGAGAAGAAAATCCCTTACCAAATACTTCACTGGTGCTCATCACAGACATAAAAGCATGCAGCTTATTCTGATGTATGAAGCTTCTAAGATCTATGGCCTGCTTCTTTGTGAGAGTGCTGAAAACGATATAGTTTCTCTCACCGGTGTAAGCACCTCGTGCCTCCACATATGTGGCACTTTTCTCCAGCGTGTTAGTAATATAGTCGCATATCACATCCTTGTCATCGCAGATAAGCATTATGGATTTTCTGAGCATGATATTTTCGATGATTGCATCAATCATAAATGATTTCACAACAAGTCCGACAAATGAATACAGAGCAGTCTTTATGTCAAATACAAAGCAGGCGATGATAATCATGACGAGGTCGGTGAGAAATAAAGCCATGCCAATATTTTCTACATGTGCATATTTTTTTACAATCATGGCGATGACATCGGTTCCGCCACTTGAAGCCCCTACATAGAAAAGCAGTGCAGATGCGATTGCAGGAAGAGCGATGGCAAAAATCAGCTCAAGCATTGGCTCGTTTGAGAGAGGATGAGTGAGCGGGTCAAGTTTTTCGAGTACCAGGAGCTCAACAGACAAAAGTATTGTGGCATAGGTGGTCTTAATAGCAAAGCCTTTGCCAAGGAAGAAAAAGCCCACTACAAGCAGAAGCATGTTCACAATAGTAGAAAACATACTCGCTGAGAGCGGCGTTATCTTTGCAAAAACAACTGCGGCACCGGTTACGCCACCGAAGGTGAAGTTGTTTGGGAACTTGAAATAGTATACACCGATTGCCATGATGGTGATACTGAGTGTCATTATCAGAAAATTTTTTATCTGTTTAAGCATTTGTTGTTCTCCTTTATGATTTGACAGCTTGTCAGGTATTTATTGCAGTGCTGTGTATCATAGCTTTCTTTTGTATTATTAATCGTTCAAATCTAAATATTTATTTGCATGGTTAGTGTAGGACGATGAATGTCTGATGTCAATATAATCCGTGAAATAAATTATAAGTATTATTTCTATAAAAGATATATTATATTAGTAAAACTAATAAGAATAATTACAATATATAATTGGAAAATTTAACACTATGAAGGTATACTATAGGTATTGAACGAATTGCAGATTATTAGGAGGAACAATAATGGATTACAAGAATTCTGGTGTTGATATCGAGGCAGGTTACAAGTCAGTAGAGCTTATGAAAAAGCATGTAAAGGAGACTATGAGACCGGAGGTGTTAGGTGGTCTCGGAGGCTTCTCAGGAGCATTCTCACTTGCTTCCATCAAGGATATGGAGGATCCGGTGCTTTTATCGGGAACAGATGGCTGCGGAACTAAGGTAAAGCTTGCTTTCATCATGGACAAGCATGATACAATCGGAATCGATGCAGTTGCCATGTGCGTAAATGATGTGGCATGTGCAGGCGGTGAGCCATTATTTTTCCTTGATTATATAGCATGTGGAAAGAACTATCCGGAGAAGATTGCTACAATCGTAAGCGGTGTGGCAGAGGGCTGTAAGCAGTCAGGCTGTGCACTCGTTGGTGGTGAGACAGCAGAGCATCCGGGTCTTATGCCTGAGGATGAGTATGACCTTGCAGGCTTTGCAGTTGGTGTGGTTGACAGAAAGGACATCATCACAGGCGAGGGATTAAAGGATGGTGATGTACTTATCGGAATGGCATCAACAGGCGTACACTCAAATGGATTTTCACTTGTCAGAAAGATTTTCAAGATGGACAAGGAGACATTAAATACATATCATGAGGAGCTTGGCACTACACTTGGAGAGGCACTTCTTGCCCCTACAAGAATCTATGTAAAGGCTCTTAAGGCTGTAAAGGACGCAGGAGTCACAGTAAAGGCCTGCAGTCATATCACAGGCGGCGGCTTCTATGAGAATATCCCACGTATGCTCATCGATGGCAAACGTGCCGTAGTTGAGAAAAACAGCTACCCTGTCCCACCAATCTTTAAAATGATGGCTAGAGAGGGAAATGTCGAGGAGCAGATGATGTACAATACCTACAACATGGGACTTGGAATGATTGTCGCAGTTGACCCTGCAGACGTGGACAAGACTATGGAGGCTATGAAGTCTGCCGGAGATACACCATACGTAGTCGGAAAGATTATTGACGGCGAGAAGGGGGTAGATCTCGTATAATTACATTCAAATGAGGGGCAAAATACTTTTTGACCCTCATATCATTATATTGTTAATAACGTATACATCGTTGTGAGGAAAAAGAATGAAAATTGCAGTATGTGTATCGGGTGGCGGCACCAATCTTCAGGCCATCATAGATGCAATAGATAACGGAACAATTACAAACACACAGATAGAGGTTGTTATCAGCAACAACGCAGATGCATATGCACTTGAGAGAGCAAAAAAAGCAGGAATAAAGGCAGTATGCATCTCGCCAAAGAGCTATGAAAGCAGAGCTGCCTTCAATGAAGATTTCTTAAAGCAGCTTAACTCATATCATGTGGATTTAGTCGTACTGGCAGGCTTTCTGGTAGTGATTCCACCTGAGATGATAAAGCAGTACAGAAACAGAATCATAAATATCCATCCATCGCTCATACCATCTTTCTGCGGCACAGGCTACTATGGTCTTAAGGTGCATGAGGGAGTGCTTGCACGCGGTGTGAAGGTGACAGGTGCCACATGCCACTTTGTGGATGAAGGCACAGACACAGGCCCTATTATTTTACAGAAGGCAGT
>OKUW01000687.1_pt1 | contig 11929 bp, 5 predicted proteins | sample 1606771 | NCBI WGS metagenome assembly OKUW01 (sample SAMEA3882553, study PRJEB24775) | human gut metagenome | biome: human-associated habitat; feature: intestine environment; material: feces | place: Netherlands | collected 2009/2010 | reverse complement strand
AGAAGACCATGGCCGCCTACCGCAGCGGCATCAAAACCGTCGGCGAGAAGATCGGTGCCGTGCGGCTGGATGCGCTGGAGCGGCTTATCGCCCGCAATGGATTCGTCGCCGACGCCCGGGTTACGGTTTCCTATTCGGGCGTGCTGCATGTCGCCGTCTGGCAGCGGACGCCTCTGATGCGGCTGTTGATCGACGGCTATAATTCGTACGTGACCGAGGAGGGCTATCTGTTTGCAGTGCCCCGTGCCTCGTCGGTTTATGTGCCGGTGATTACGGGTACCTACCGTCCCCCGTTCCCGGCCTCCTATGTGGGGTATGCTGCGGATTACAGGCGGGAGCAGATGCAACAGATCGACGATAAGATCGCGGAGTTGGAACGGGAAAAATACCCTCTTTACCGGCGGGAGCTGAAGAACGATGAAAATATCCGTTCGCTGCGGCGGATGCTGATTAAAAAGAGATGGTTCGAATCTTCGGAGTCCTTCGGCGAGCGGGTGCGGGAACTCCGCAAGCGCAAGGAGCAGTTGCGCCGCAAATATCGCTATGAGGCTCAGGTGATTCAGTCGGCGATCGACAAAATTTCCGAAAAACAGGAAGCCGAGCGTCGCCGACAAAAAATTTTGGAGAAAAGGTACGAAGATTTCTCGAAACTGACTACCTTTGTAAAATGGATGGAAAACGACGATTTCTGGCGGTCGGAAATCGTTCAGATAACGGCCCGCACCACTGAAAGCGGGGCTATCGACCTGGAACTTACGCCCCGGAGCGGCAATTATACCATCCTTTTCGGCCGCTTGGACGATGCCGAGCAGAAACTGGATAAGTTGCTGCGGTTTTACCGGGAGGGACTCGGAAAAGCCGGGTGGGACCGGTATCGGACGATCAACGTGAAGTACGCCGGGCAGGTTGTCTGTACGGAGTGGTAAGGTTTTCGAGATGCAGGAGCCGGATCTGCCTGCGGAATATGCCGGGCAGGGAAGAGGCTGGGAAACGATTCAATGAAAAAATAGATAGAGCACAGTGGAAAAAAAGAGTTATACGGTAGCCATCGACCTCGGTTCTTCGAACGTGGTGGTCGCTGTCGGGTCGAAACGCGAAGACGGAACGCTCGGTATCGAAGCCGTCGTTTCCAAACCGGTCGAGGGGGTCAAGGCCGGCCGGATCGATAATATCGAACAGGCGGGCAATGCCATCCGGGAGGCTGTCGCCGAGGTGGAATCGACGCTCGGCGTTCGGATTACGGAGGCTTATGCCGGCATTTCGGGCGAGTTCGTCCGTTGTGCCCGCCATACCGACCACGTCTTTACCTACGATCCCCAGAACGGGGTGAACCAGGGCGATGTAGATGCCCTGTTCGATCGTATGCGCAACGTCCAGGCCCCCGACGACGAAACGATCATGGAGCGTATTCCGCAGCATTATATGGTGGATGATGCCGAGGAGGTGCGCAATCCGGTCGGTTCGTTCTGCAAGCGGTTGTCTTCGACTTTCAACTTCATACTTTGCGGCAAGACGCCGCTGCAACGGCTCGACATGGCTCTCCGGCGGCTCGGTATCCGTATGTTGGTGGTGGCCGTCGTGGATATCGGCGGAGGCGTGACCGACGTTGCGGTTTATTACCGGGGCGTGCCGCGTTACGTGGCGACGATCCCGATGGGAGCGAGCGCCATCAACCGGGACATCCGTTCGCAGAGCATTCCCGAGAAACATGTCGAGAGCCTCAAGTGCAAATACGGTTCGGCTGTCGCCGAGCTCGCTCCCGAAGACAAGCTGATCCGCGTGAGTGGTCGCACGGCCCGCGAAGCCAAGGATATTCTGCTGCGCAACCTGGCCACCGTCATCGAGGCCCGGGCTACCGACATCGTCGAATTCGTGCAGCAGGAGATCCGGGATTCGGGGTATGCCGAGCGGTTGGCCTACGGCATCGTGCTGACGGGCGGCTCGGCCCGACTCAAGGATATAGACGAATTGTTCCGTCGTGTGACCGGTATGGACGTTCGTATCGCAAGCGCCGAAACAGGCATCAGCGAAGATTCGCGCGAGGCGGTTGCGAACCCTGCGTTCGCCACGGTCGTCGGACTGTTGCTCAAGGGGGCCGGCATGGGTTCGTGCAACGTGATCGAGGATAAGGCGGGCCTTTCGCCCCGTCGCCCTGTCCCGCCGACCTCTGTGCCGGGATTCCAGCCTCCGCAGCCCCAGTCGCGGCCGCAACCCCAGCCCTATGCGCCGACACGGCCTTCTACGGAAACGGTCAATGCGGCGTATGCGCGTCGGGAGGCTGCCCGTGCGGAATCCGCAGCGGTCGAGCCCGAGGCGGAAGATGCCGGAGAGGATCCCGCGCCTCAGGCTCCCGTGCAGGAGCCGGTGAAAAAGGAGCGCAACTGGCGGAGTATTTTCAAGCGGACGCTCGACAAGATCAACGAGGGCTTCAATGCCGCCGATGACGAGGAGATTTAACGATTAAGACAAGAGAAACGAAACGATATGACAGACGATGTAATGACCCAGTTGGCCGCTGCCCGCACGAATCCTTCCATTATCATGGTAGTCGGTGTCGGCGGTGCGGGCGGCAATGCCGTGAATCACATGTGGAACCTGGGGATCAAGGGCGTGGACTTTATGGTCTGCAACACAGACCAGCAGGCACTCGACAAGAGTCCCGTGGAACTGAAAGTCCGGCTCGGCAGCGAGGGATTGGGTGCCGGCAACGACCCTGAAAACGGCCGCAAGGCCGCCATCGAGTCGCTCGATGTGGTGCGCCAGCGTTTCGAGGCGTCGGGGACCAAGATGGTCTTCATCACTGCCGGCATGGGCGGCGGTACGGGTACGGGCGCTTCGCCGGTGATCGCCAAGCTGGCCAAGGAGATGGGAATGCTGACCGTCGGCATCGTCACTTCGCCGCTGGCCGTCGAAGGTAAGATCCGTTACGAACAGGCGTTCCGGGGCATCGAGGAGTTGCGTCAGAACGTCGATTCGCTGTTGATTATCAACAACGAGAATATTCTTGAAATATACGGCCGTCTGGCCTTGAAGCAGGCTTTCGGCAAGGCCGACGACATCCTGGCTTCGGCTGCGAAGGGCATCGCCGAGATCATTACGGTCGAGAGCGACTTGGTGAACGTCGATTTCGCCGACGTGTCGAAGGTGATGCGGGACAGCGGCCGCGCGCACATGAGCGTAGCGACGGCCGAAGGCGACAACCGGGCCGAGGCGGTGGCCGAAGCGTCGCTGCATTCGCCCCTGTTGGATCACAACCTGATTTCCGGAGCCCGCAACATTCTGCTCAATATCTCGGTGGCCAATGCCGAAGAGTTGATGTACGAGGAGGTGGTGCGGATTCTGGAGTATATTCAGGCGCATGCCAGCGTCGAGGATGAGTCGGGCAATATTCACAACGCCAATATCATCTGGGGTACGAGCGAGAAACCCCAGCTGGGCAATGCCATCGAGCTGGTGGTGGTGGCGACGGGATTCGAGGGCGACGAGGAGAAGCGGATGATGAAGACGGTCATTCCGCCCGCACGGATCGTCAAGCCTGTTCCGGAAGGTGGCGACCCTGCCGGAAAGCCGGTGTTGGAACCGGTGGGCAAGCCCGGCAAGGCCACTCCGCAGACACGCCCTCTGGAGCAGGTGATCCTGGGCGAGAAATCGACCCGTTACAGCAATATCGACCAGATCCTCGCCAAACCGGCTTATCAGTCGCGTAAGGCGCAGTTCATCGTCGAGATGCCTGCGGGCCGCAAGGAGGTGCTTAAGGAGGAGAAGGGTGCTGCGGAGCGTGCGGAGGAAAACCGCTCCGAGTCGCTGTTCGATTAACATAAAACGGATTGGATTTGGAAGATAGTGCTGCGGCCATCATCTATCACGGCATGACGTTTCATGTCGTGGTGCTGTGTTGTGTGACTTTGTTCCTGCTATTGGTTTCGGCGTTGGTTTCCGGCTCCGAAACCGCTTTTTTTTCGCTTTCGGGCAACGATGTGCGCAAGATCCGGCGGCACGATACGCCGGTTTGCCGGCGGATGCTGAATCTGCTGGGCAAGGCCGATCTGCTGCTGGCTACGATTCTGGTAGTCAATAACCTGGTCAATATCGGTATCGTTATCCTCTCTTCGGAGATCATCGATTCGCTTTTCACTTTCGCCCGTTTCGAGTTTCTTTTCAAGACGGTGATCGTGACGTTCCTGCTGCTGCTTTTCGGGGAGATTCTGCCTAAAGTCGCGGCGCAGACGATTCCTTTGCGGTTCGCCGGTTTCGCTGCGCGGCCCCTTTTGGTGCTGCGATGGATTTTTTATCCGTTGTCGTATGTGCTGGTGCGCACCGGAAACCGTATCAGCGAGCGGGCTGCCCACCATCAGGAAATTTCCATCGGCGAACTGGCCGATGCGATCGATATGACACGCACGGCCTCCAAGGAGGAGCACGGGATGCTTTCGGGCATCGTCAGCTTCGTCAATACCGAGGTGCAGGAGATCATGAAACCCCGGGTGGATATTACGGCCGTTGCCATCACGGATTCCTATGAACAGGTCAAGCAGACCATCATCCGGTCGGGTTTCTCGCGCATTCCGGTTTACGAGGGCGATTTGGACAATATTAAGGGAACGCTTTATGTCAAGGATCTGCTTTCGCATATCGACCGGGGCGACGAATTCGGCTGGCAGCAACTGATCCGCAGGCCCTATTTCGTGCCGGAGCACAAGAAGATCAACGACCTGCTGGCCGATTTCCAGAACCAGAAGATCCACATGGCGATCGTCGTCGATGAATACGGCTCGACGCAGGGCCTCGTGTCGCTCGAAGACATCGTCGAGGAGGTAGTGGGTGAAATTTCGGACGAAAGCGACAAGGACGAAGTGTTTTATACCCGTTTGGACAAAGATACCTACCTGTTCGACGGCAAGACCCATATCGGCGATTTCGAACGCATTGTGGAGATTGCCGAAGGTACTTTCGCCGATGTCAAGGGGCGTGCCGAAACACTGGCCGGTCTGATGCTCGAACTGAAGTGCGACTTCCTGAAAAAGGGGGATACGGTAACGGCTCACGGTGTGCGGTTCACTGTGGAGGAGATCGAGGGACACCGCATCGACAAGATCAAAGTCCGTCTGCATGGATAATATCCTTTGTATCGAAAAGGTTTTGTCCTGGGAACGGTTGCTGCGGCTGGTTCCCGAACGGGATCTTCGGTTGGCTGCGGCGTTGAAGCCGGCTTCCCGCCGCGAAGAGTTTCTGATGTGGCGGTCGATTGTTTACCGTCGTCTGCCGGATGCCGAAATCGCATATAATGCGGTCGGAGCTCCCGTCGTATGCAATTATCCTCTCCATATCGGAGTTTCCCACTGCCCCGGATACGTTGCGGTCTGCTTCTCCGACCGTCCATGTGCCGTCGATATCGAGCCGCTTGCCCGCGATTTCGGTCGGGCGGCAGTCCGCTTTGCTTCTGCCGAAGAGCGGCAGTTGTCCGACAGTCCGCTGTTGTTGCCGGCCCTCTGGTGTGCCAAGGAGACGCTTTACAAATATTCGGGGCGGCGGAACCTCGATCTGCTCCGGGATTTACGGATCGAGCGTTTCGATCCGGACGAAGGCCGGATGACGGGTCGTATTTGCGGGGAATCCGCATTGGAAATCGGACTTCGGAGGGAGGAGGAGCTTCTTGCAGCCTATATCTTGGTGTGATTATGCTTGCAGGCGTAATTCGGTTCGGGACTTTCGGGGTGTCTGTCGTTCTATGATGGAGGTTCCGCCGAGGAGTTGATTTTCGGACGCTTGGGGCGGTGCCTGCGGCGCCGGATGCAAGGATGCCGCCCGGCAGCTTCGAGGCGGGGCTTCGGTGCTCTTGAAATTTCGGATCGTCTGTTGGCAGACCGTTTTGCCGCCGGGGAGGGATGTCGGGCGGCTGCGGAGGATTCGGAACCTTCTTCTTGCCGAAATGGGACGAATACCCTCCTCCTTGCCGGAAGTTTCACAAATCCTTTTTCGTATCGGGCGGCCGGAAATCGAACCTCTTGCCGACGAAATCCGGTCGGTCGGGGCGTTATTCCGAATGTTATTGTTATTTTTGTAACGATGAAACAGGCTGTCACCCCGCTTCGTTTAGGTTCCGACCGGATTTCGTCGCTGCTCGTCCGTTATGCGATCCCTTCGATTATCGCGATGACCTCTTCGTCGCTCTACAACATCGTCGATAGCATTTTCATCGGACACGGCGTCGGTCCGATCGCCATTTCCGGCGTGGCGCTTTCGATGCCTCTGATGAACATCGCGTCGGCTTTCGGGTCGTTGATCGGGATCGGTGCTGCGGCGCTCACCTCGATCCGGCTGGGACAGGGACGTCGGGAGGCTGCCGAGGGGGTGTTGGGCAATGTGGTGTTGCTCAATTTTCTGGTAGCGGCGCTTTTTACGGCCGTAGGTCTGTTGCTGCTGGACCCCATTCTCTGCTTCTTCGGGGCGAGCGATGCCACGATCGGTTATGCACGCGATTTCATGCAGATCATTCTCGGCGGTACGATCGTTACCCATATGTATTTGAGCCTGAACGAAGTGATTCGTGCTTCGGGTTATCCGAGGAGAGCCATGACGATTATGCTGACGGCCGTCGTGTTGAACTGTCTGCTCAATCCGCTGTTCATTTTCGGGTTCGGCTGGGGTATTCGCGGTTCGGCGGCCGCGACGGTGCTGGCCCAGGTCGCAGCACTCTCGGTTTCGCTCATCCACTTCTCTTCCCGGGGAAGTTTCATCCGGTTCGAACGGGGGATTTTCCGCTTGCAGGCGTCGGTCGTGGGCAAGATCTTTTCTATCGGTATGGCTTCGTTTCTGCTGCACCTCTGTGCTTCGGCGGTAGTGATCGTCGTGAACAAATCGCTCCGGGAGTACGGTGGCGACGTGGCGATCGGGGCGTATGGCATCATTTATCGGGTGGCGATGCTCTTCCTGATGATCGTTTCTGGACTGAATCAGGGCATGCAGCCCATCGTGGGGTACAATTACGGCGCCCGGCGGTACGACCGGGTGTTGAAGGTCCTGCGGCAGACCGTCGTGTGTGCGGTTTGCGTGACGACGACGGGATTCCTGCTGGGACAGCTCTTTCCCCGGCAGGTGGCGATGCTCTTCGTCGATGCTGCGGACGGAGCTGCGGCCGAGCGGATGATCTCTACGGCGGCCGAGGGGCTGCGGATCGTGTTGTGCGTTTTCCCGATCGTCGGATTCCAGATCGTGACCTCCAATTTTTTCCAGTATATAGGCAAGCCGCACAAGGCGATTTTCCTCTCCCTCACGCGGCAGATGCTGTTCCTCATCCCGCTGCTCCTTGTTTTGCCGCCGCATCTCGGTACGCTGGGTGTCTGGATGTCGATGCCGATTGCCGACGGTACGGCCTCTCTGCTGGCCGCCGTGCTGCTCTTCTACCAGGTTCGTAAATTCAGACACCGGCCCCATGCGGAACGGAGTATCTGAGTTTTTTGAAAATATCGATTACAGACTCTTTCGGTGAATTGATGGGGCATTCGCTCGATCCGGGAAATACGACAGAACTCTCGGACGGATCGTTGCACGCGTCCGATTTGGCTTGAATACGGAGCAGGAGCGAGGAGGTGTCGGGTGCCTCCGGGCGTTGGTCGTAACGATAGGGATATCTGCGCAGAAAGAGCTTTTACGATAATAAAAAACAGAGCCGGTGATCCACCGGCTCTGTTTTGGATTTTGTGTTTTGGATTAAATTCCGAGTTTGGTGCGGATCTCCTGCGGAATGGCGTTCTTGTTTACCATAACGGACAGGGTTTTGTACTCCACGAACGGACGCGAGAAGTAGTAGTAACCGTCGTAGGGAGGACGTACGTCCCACGAGTTCTTTACCTTGAAGAAGGGATTGCCCTGCTGATCGACGGCCGTACCCACGATTACCATGCCGTGGTCGTCCGTAGTTTCGTAGTTGTCGAAAGCGATCTGGCGCATCTCCTGCGTGATCTTCTTCTCCTTGACGGGTTTGTCGAACTTGTAGAGGGCGGCCTCTTTCTCGGCGGCGCTCAATTTGCCCCACTTCTCGGCCTCGGTACCCTCCATGCCGTCGATGTCGGTTTCGGGAATGATTCCGATCGCCTTGATGCGGTCGAAGCCCTTTTCGCTGACGTCGGTAGCCCATTCGATCGAGTAACCGTTGGCCAGGGCATTATCGACCACGGCCATCATCTCCTCCAGCGGTACGTTGTAAACCGTGCCCCACATCCAGTTGTCGGGGACTTCGATGATGAACTCCGTGTAGAACGGATGGTGCGTGAAGGAACCTACGTCTACATAGTCGTCCATCTTGATCGGCAGCGACGCTGCGAACGATTCGGGGGTATATTCCTTGCCTTCGTAGGTGAATTTTTCAGGGCGCACGCCGAAATAAGTGTCCAGCAACGCATTCAGACCGTCTTGCCAGGCCGTGGTCAGCACCCCGTTGTTTCTTGCCTTGATAACTGCGTCCAGGTAGGCTTTCAGTGCTGCGTCGAGCTCGCCGAAGACCGGTTTCTCCGTGCCGTAGTTCAGACCCGGATAGACCTCCTGGGGTACGATGCCGTATTTCTTGATGCCTTCCGCAAAGTTCAGATGTCCGTGCAGGCGGACGTATTTAACGCCTTTATCGAAATACATGTTGCGGACGATCCACATTTCGGACAGGTCCATCTCCGGCCCGCCGGCCCGCAGAATTTCGTTTTCCAGGAACGAAAGAGCCGAATAACACCAGCAGGTGCCGCTGCGGTGCTGGTCTTTGACCGAAGTGGTCGGTACGGTGGTCAAGTCGGTGAACTTGTAGCCTTCCTCCTGGGTCTTCTGTGCAGGTTTCTTGGCCGATGCGGAGCACACCATAAGTGCCAGGCCTGCGAGTAACAGCAGTTTTTTCATCGTAATTTTGGGGTTTGTTATTTTTTAGAAGTTTGAATGATTTTCATGCACGCTTCGAGAGTGATCTCCTCGGGTTTGGTCCCTTTGGGAATACGGTAGTTCTTGCCTTTGTAGGCGATATAAGGACCGTAACGGCCGTTTTTAATCAGTAGTTCGGGCTCTTCGGCGAAGGTTTTGAGCGGAGTGTTCGCTGCAGCGGCGCGGGCCTGCTGTTCGCGCACGAGCTCCGCAGCGCGGTCGTAGCCGATCGTATAGGGATCGTCCGTGCGGGCGAGCGATGCGAACGATTTGCCGTGCCGCACGTAGGGCCCGAACTTTCCGATGCCGATGACCAGATCTTCCCCTTCGTAGGGCCCCAGGTTGCGGGGCAGGCTGAAGAGCGCCAAAGCCTCTTCGAGGGTGAGCGATTCGATCAACTGCCCCTTCTTGAGTGATGCGAAACGGCTCTTTTCCCCTTCGTTGCCTTCGATTTCGACCATCGGACCGTAGCGGCCGATGCGGGCTTTTACCGTATGCCCCGTAGCGGGGTCGGTGCCCAGGATGCGTATCTGGTTGTTTTTGGTCGTCTGGGTCGTGGTCGCATGATCGACCATTTTATGAAAAGGACCGTAAAAATCGTCGATCATGCTGTTCCAGGTGATCTCTCCGTCGGCGATGCGGTCGAACTCCTTTTCGACGTTGGCCGTGAAGTTGTAGTCCATGATCGGCTCGAATTGCGATTCGAGGTAGTCATTGACCACCATGCCGATATCGGTCGGCTGGAGTCGGTTTTTCTCCTTGCCGTAGGTTTCGGTAAGCCTTTTTTCGGCGATCTTGCTGCCGGTCAGCGTAAGTTGCACGTAGCTGCGTTTCTGGCCCTCCTTGTTCTGTTTGACCACGTACCCGCGGTTGATGATCGTCGTGATGGTCGGCGCATAGGTCGAAGGACGTCCGATGCCGAGCTCTTCGAGCCGTTTTACGAGCGAAGCCTCGTTATAGCGGGCCGGCGGTGCGGTGAAGCGTTCCGTGGCCGTAATTTGCGCGGGATTGACGCTCTCGCCTTGGGCCATTTTGGGGAGGATGCCCGATCCCTCTTCGCCCGGCTCCTCGTCCGTGGATTCCGAGTAGAGTTTCAGGAATCCGTCGAAACGGATCACTTCGCCCGTGGCGACGAACTGGGCGTCCGAACCGGAGATATCGATGACGATCGTGGTGCGGTCGAGCTCCGCAGGAACCATCTGCGAGGCGACCGTCCGCTTCCAGATCAGGTCGTACAACTTCTTTTCGGCGGGAGTGCCTTCGATCGTCTGCCGCTCGATATACGACGGGCGGATCGCCTCGTGGGCTTCCTGTGCGCCTTTGGTTTTTGTCTTGTAATTATGTGCCGACGAATATTTCTCACCGAAAAGTTTGATGATTTCCTCCTTGCACTGGCCGATCGCCTGCTTCGAGAGATTTACCGAGTCGGTACGCATGTAGGTAATCAAACCCTGCTCGTAGAGGTGCTGCGCCACGGACATCGTCTGCGATACCGACATTCCGAGTTTGCGGCCCGCCTCCTGCTGGAGCGTCGAGGTCGTGAACGGAGGCGCGGGGTAGCGCTGTGCCGGTTTTTCCTCGGCTTTGGCGACGGTGAACCGGGCGTCGATGCAGCTGCGCAGGAAAGTCTCTGCTTCCTCGCGGGTATCGAAGCGGGTGGACAGTTCCGCCTTGAAAAGGGTTTTATCGGGATCGGCGGCGGCGTAGAACTGTGCTACGACACGGTAGTAGGGCGTCGAGCGGAATGCGATGATCTCCCGCTCCCGCTCTACCAGCAGCCGTACGGCGACGCTCTGTACGCGTCCGGCCGAGAGTTGGGGCCGCACCTTTTTCCAGAGCAGGGGCGATAGCTCGAATCCGACCAGGCGGTCCAGCACGCGGCGTGCCTGCTGGGCATTTACCAGATTCATATCGATCGTGCGGGGCGATTCGATGGCTGCCAGAATCGCCGGTTTGGTAATTTCGTGGAAAACGATTCGCTTGGTTTGGTCGATCGGCAGGCCGAGAACCTCTGCGAGGTGCCAGGCGATCGCCTCTCCTTCGCGGTCTTCATCGGACGCGAGCCAGACGGTCTTGGTCTTCTTGGCCAGCGACGAAAGTTCCTCGACAACCTTGCGTTTGTCGCTCGGAATTTCATAGACCGGTTCGTAGTCCTTGTCCAGATTGACGCCGAGATCTTTTTTCGAGAGGTCCCGGATATGCCCGAAGCTCGACTTGACGACGAAATCCTTGCCCAGGAATTTTTCGATGGTCTTGGCTTTGGCCGGGGACTCGACTATTACTAAATTTTCCTGCATAACATTCAGTATCTTTTCACTAACGCAAGATAACCTAAGTTCGTACTTAGGTTATCCGCAGGTGCTTCGCTATTTTATCATCGTGTAAATCAGGCGCAGCTTGATCGGCGCGTTGTTTGCGGCGTTTTCCATGCCTTGTGCCGATGTATAGGGCATCGTGAAGAGTCCGTAGGCTTCGGGTCCGATGTAGATCGTCCGGGGGGCGGAGTTCTCCGTTTGGCTGCCGCCGGTTTCGACACCCTGGGATTTCAGGTAGCCGTTCCATACTTCCTGCATGTGGCTGGTGATATCCATGACGTAACAACCCTGGCTGCGGTTGAGGTAACCCCCATACGGCAATTCGAAATTCTGGCTCGCGTAGAGCTTTTCATAGGTGTAGTAGTAATCGGAAATGCCCAGCACGTGCTTGTAATCGGCGTAGAGGCCCAGCCGTTGGAACGATTCGTCGAGCAGGGGGGTAATGGCTCCCACGTCGATCTTCTCCCAGTCGTAATCGCTCTTTTCGAGGTAGATCATCAGTTCCGCCTGGTTGATGGCGATCGAGGTATAGGGCATGCCCGATTCGTCCGTAACTTCCTTGTAGAGAGCTTCAATTCCTTCGAACAGGGCGTCCGTGAGGGTCAGCTCCGTGATTACGCCGTCCATCCCTTCGACATATACGTTGGGGTTCAGGGGCCGCTGTTCGTTCCGCTCGTCGATGTCGGCCGGATTGATCTTGGAGCCGGTGTAAT
>OKUW01000685.1_pt1 | contig 11944 bp, 10 predicted proteins | sample 1606771 | NCBI WGS metagenome assembly OKUW01 (sample SAMEA3882553, study PRJEB24775) | human gut metagenome | biome: human-associated habitat; feature: intestine environment; material: feces | place: Netherlands | collected 2009/2010 | reverse complement strand
TTCCATATCGAGGAAATCCACGGGCTTTGTTGCGCGTTTTTTTACAGCGCCTTTTAATATTTGTGATATGAAAATTAACCCAGAAGCTTTTTAAGTCTCTCGTCAACAGCCTTAAGGAAGTCCACTGTATTTACTTTCTTCTTATTTTCAAGTGTAGAAAGCAGATAAAGATCACCTGTCATAACACCGTCTTCAATAGTTTCGATAGTTGCCTTTTCAAGACAATCAGCAAAGTTCATAAGCTCAGGCAGGTTATCGAGTTCGCCTCTTTTTCTCAGAGCGCCTGTCCATGCGAACAGTGTGGCAACTGAGTTTGTAGAAGTTTCTTCGCCCTTGAGGTGCTTGTAATAGTGTCTCTGAACAGTGCCGTGAGCAGCCTCATATTCATAGATTCCGTCAGGTGAAACAAGAACAGAAGTCATCATAGCCAGTGAGCCATACGCTGTAGCTACCATGTCAGACATTACGTCACCGTCATAGTTTTTGCAGGCCCAGATATAACCGCCGTTTGAGCGAATAACTCTCGCAACAGCGTCGTCGATAAGAGTATAGAAATACTCGATACCAGCCGCTTCAAACTTAGCCTTGTACTCGTTGTCGTATATCTCCTGGAAGATATCCTTGAATGTGTGGTCATACTTCTTTGAAATAGTATCCTTTGTAGCAAACCAAACATCCTGCTTTTTGTCAAGAGCAAAGTTAAAGCAAGCTCTTGCAAATGATGCAATGGAAGTCGACTTGTTGTGCTGACCCTGAATGATTCCGTCGCATTCAAAGTTGTAAATTGTTTCTCTAGTTTCCTTGCCGTCCTTGTCAGTGCAAACAAGCTCTGCCTTTGAGCCAGCAGGGCACTTCATTTCAACATTCTTGTAAACATCACCATATGCATGACGAGCGATAGTGATAGGCTTTGTCCATGTAGGAATGTATGGAGTGATACCCTTAACAAGGATAGGAGTTCTGAAAACAGTTCCGTCAAGAATAGCCCTGATAGTGCCGTTAGGGGATTTCCACATTTCCTTGAGGTTGTATTCAGGCATTCTCGCAGCGTTAGGTGTGATAGTTGCGCACTTAACAGCAACGCCGTATTTCTTTGTAGCGTTTGCAGAGTCAACAGTTACCTGATCGTCGGTCTCATTTCTATGAACAAGACCAAGGTCATAGTATTCTGTTTTAAGGTCAATATATGGAGTAAGAAGAATATCCTTTATATCCTGCCAGATAATTCTGGTCATTTCGTCGCCGTCCATTTCAACGAGCGGTGTTTTCATCTGAATTTTTGCCATTGGTAAGACCTCCTATAAAGTAATAATGGAATATCCGTTGTTTTTAGCTATCGCAGATATCTTTTTGTAAACGTCAAGACTTGCAATGATAAGCTCATAGCTGTCGCTGTCAATATCTATCATACATATGCAAGCACCTTTGAGAGTGCTGTCCTTTGTGCCGAAAAGTTTCGAGAAGATCCCCATAGGGACCTCCATATCAGACTTTATTATTTTGAGAGCTGTTCTCTTGTGTAGTCAAGCAGACCACCTGCAAGGATAATATCCTTTGTTCTGCCTGTAAGCTCGCAGAGAACTGGTATCTCAACACCTGTTGTCTTATTCACAACAGTAAGCTTAGACATATCAGCCTCAACATCTGCACGAACGTCAGCAAGAACGATCTCATCGCCCTGATTTATCTTGTCATAGTCAGCTTCATTTACAAATGTGAGCGGAAGGATACCTGCGTTGATAAGATTAGCTCTGTGTATTCTTGCAAAGCTCTTAACAAGAACAGCCTTTATGCCAAGATAGAGAGGAGCAAGTGCTGCGTGTTCTCTTGATGAACCCTGACCGTAGTTTGAGCCGCCAACGATTATTGACTTGCCCATGTTCTTTGCACGTCTTGGGAAGTCCTCATCACATACTGTAAAGCAATGCTGTGAAATAGCAGGGATATTTGAACGCAATGGAAGTATCTTCGCACCGGCAGGCATGATGTGGTCGGTTGTGATATTGTCGCCCACCTTAAGTGATACCTGACAATCAATGCTGTCATCAAGCGGTGAAGTCTGTGGGAAAGGCTTGATATTTGGTCCTCTAAGAACCTCAACGCTGTCCATATCAGCCTCGTCAGCTGGCGGAACAACCATATTGTCGTTTATCTTGAAATGTTCAGGAAGCTTGAACTCAGGCATATCTCCAAGTGTTCTTGGGTCAGTGAGGTAGCCTGTGAGAGCTGAAACAGCAGCCATTTCAGGTGATACCAGATAGATCTGACCATCCTTTGTGCCTGAACGTCCCTCGAAGTTTCTGTTGAATGTTCTAAGTGAAACACCCTTTGAGTTAGGTGACTGACCCATACCGATACATGGGCCGCAAGCGGATTCAAGTATTCTTGCGCCTGCTGCTATCATATCAGCAAGTGCGCCGTTCTCAGCGATCATGTTAAGTACCTGCTTTGAGCCTGGAGCGATTGCAAGTGAAACGCTAGGGTCAACTGTCTTGCCCTTAAGAATGTGAGCTACTTTCATCATGTCAACATAAGAAGAGTTTGTGCATGAGCCGATACAAACCTGATCTATCTTAAGCTTTCCGATCTCATTTACGCTCTTAACGTTGTCAGGAGAATGAGGACAGGCAGCCAGTGGTACGAGCTGTGAAAGATCGATGTCTATCTGTTCGTCATAAACAGCGTCATCATCAGCCTTTAGCTCGCTCCATACGTCAGCTCTGTCCTGAGCCTTCAGAAATGCAAGTGTTGTTTCGTCAGAAGGGAAGATAGATGTGGTTGCACCAAGCTCAGCACCCATATTTGTGATAGTTGCTCTCTCAGGGACTGTAAGTGTCTTTACGCCCTCACCGCAGTATTCTATAACTTTGCCTACGCCGCCCTTTACAGACATTCTTCTGAGAACTTCAAGGATAACGTCCTTAGCTGATACCCATGGAGAAAGCTTGCCTGTGAGATTTACCTTTACTATCTTAGGATATGTGATGTAATAAGCACCACCACCCATTGCAACTGCAACATCAAGTCCACCTGCACCTATAGCGATCATTCCAATACCACCGCCTGTTGGAGTGTGGCTGTCAGAGCCTATAAGGGTCTTACCTGGTATACCGAAACGCTCAAGATGTACCTGATGACAGATACCGTTTCCGGGACGTGAAAAATAAATGCCGTGCTTCTTGCAGACAGAACCGATAAATCTGTGGTCGTCGGCATTCTCAAAGCCTGACTGAAGCGTGTTGTGGTCAATATAAGCTACAGACTTTTCCGTTCTGACACGAGGAACGCCCATTGCCTCATATTCAAGATAAGCCATTGTACCTGTTGCGTCCTGAGTAAGCGTCTGGTCGATACGGATACCGATCTCCTGACCCTTAACAAATTCGCCGTCAACAAGATGTGCTTTAAGTATTTTTTCTGTTAAAGTAAGTCCCATTGTAACAACAATCCTTTCAAAAATAACTGATATTAATATTTTATAACAAATTGCGATTTTTGTCAAGGTAAATATAAACATTTGCTTGATTTTATAGCGTTTTAGTGCATATTTTTGCATGGTATACGTCAATTTACTGTATAAATTTTCATTTCTTACGATATCCTTACTTGACACGGTAAAGCGTATATTATATAATAGTTGTGTTATCAGAGAAAACAAGGCGGTGAAAAGCATGAAAGCAAAAACTGTTTTGATATTATTATCGGCGGTGATACTATGTCTTACAGGCTGTACAGAGTCACAAAAGCCCACAACAATTGTGGATAATTCCTCTGCCGTGACTACATCATCAAGTGCTGACAGCGAAAGCGTCAATGATAAATACTATGACAGCACACCTATCTCGCAGGCATACCTAACAGGAGATACATCAAGTCTTGATGAAAAGCAGACTGAAATATACAACAAAGCAGTTTCGACGATAAATGACCTTATCACACCTGACATGAACGATTACGAAAAAGAGCTTGCGGTACATGATTATATAGTCGGCTGTGCAAGCTATGACGAAGCACATCTCAATGCGCTTGGTATTGGCCTGCCAAACTCTGATAATCCATATGGCTGTCTTATAAACGGAAAAGCAATATGCTCAGGCTATTCCACAACGTTTCAGCTTTTTATGGATATGCTGGAAATACCCTGCAAGACCATATACGCCACAGATTTTGAGGGTGACGATCATTCATGGAACATAGTTCAGATAGGCGGTAGTTGGTATTATGTTGACGTCTGCTGGGACGACCCTATCCCTGACTTTACGGATAGACCAGTAAGGCACAAGTATTTTAACGTCTCAAAAGAATACATGAAAACAAAACACGTCTGGAACGATACAGAGCTTCCTTATACAGATAGTACAAAGTTCAGCTATATTACGCAGACAGTTACGCATATAAACTCAGTAAATGAGATAGAGAGCCTTATGGAAAAGGCTTTGGATAATATGCAGGACAGCGTGGCGGTAACGTCAGATATGAGCGATTTCCAATTCAGTGAAACTGACCAGATAGACACGAACTTCAATGAGAGAAATATCAAAGGGCTTAGCAAAGTTTTTGACGGCTTCTGTGAAAAGCATACAGATCATCAAGTATACTGTCAACGCGTCCAAAACGGAAATGATATAGTTTTGGTGATATACATGAGAAAATTCAGATAGGAGAGAGCAATGAAATTCAGACCTTGCATAGATATCCATAACGGTAATGTAAAACAGATAGTGGGCGGAAGCCTTTCTGACAAAAACAATTATGCTGTGGATAACTTCGTTTCAGAATATGACGGAGCTTATTATGGCAAGCTTTATAAGTCATACGGACTGACAGGAGGACATATTATTATATTAAACCCTGTCGGCAGCGAATTTTACAACGCAGACCTCGAACAAGCCTACAGTGCATTATCCGCATTTGAGGGCGGATTGCAGATAGGCGGCGGAATAAATGATGAAAACGCCGCACAATTTCTTGAAAAGGGCGCAAGTCATGTTATCGTGACGAGCTTTGTTTTCAAAAACGGTGTTGTTAATTTCTATAATCTGAACAGACTGGTGAAGTCCGTTGGCAAAAGCAGACTTGTCCTTGACCTTTCCTGCCGCAAAAGGGACGGGAAGTATTACGTTGTGACAGACCGCTGGCAGAAGTTCACTGACATCGAAATGAACAGTCAGACACTTGAAATGTTCTCAAAATACTGCGATGAGTTTCTTATCCATGCCGTTGACACAGAGGGCAAAGCAAAGGGCATTGAGCCGCAGATAGCAAAGATAATGGGAGAATACTGCACCATTCCATCGACCTATGCCGGAGGAATTTCCTCATTTGACGACCTCGATACGCTAAAAGAACTCGGCAGGGGAAAGATAGACTTCACTATTGGCTCTGCCCTTGACATTTTCGGTGGAAATATGAACTTTGAAAAAGTCGCTGCCTACGGCAAATAGCCACGCCTTATGCAATAAACACAATATTTATAGCTGTTTGCTGCATATTTTGGCACAAAAAGATTTGCAATTTAAATCTAAATATGTTATAATATTATGATACTAATTCAGAAAGGACGAATTTTTATGTCTAAGATCCGAGTTGCCGTTATTTTCGGCGGAAAATCAAACGAGCACGACGTATCTGTTGTTTCTGCAACTCACGTTATAAAGAGTATACCAAAGGACAAATATGATGTTATTTGTATCGGAATAACAAAAAAAGGTCACTGGATGAAATATATAGGAGATGTTGACGATATTGCGTCAAACAAATGGGAACAGCACCCTGATAATGTTCCATGCGTTCTCAGCCCTGACCCTCTTCACAAGGGCTTTATCGCTCTTGGCGAAAATGGTGAATATCAGAATGTAAAAGTTGACGTTATTTTCCCAGTCCTTCACGGCAAGAACGGTGAAGACGGCACTATTCAGGGGCTTTTTCAGCTTGCTGAGATACCATTTGTAGGCTGCGACTGCATATCCTCTGCAAACTGCATGGATAAGGGACTTACACACACTGTTCTTGACGCAAACGGCATAAAGACAGCAAAGTGGGTAGGCATTATAACCTCAGAGCTTTCACATCTTGACAAAAAGTGTGACGAAATGGAAGGCAAGCTTGGCTATCCAATGTTTGTCAAGCCTGCAAACTGCGGTTCTTCTGTGGGCGTTTCAAAAGCTAAGGACAGAGATGAACTTAAAGCTGCCATAAAGCTTGCATTTGCTCATGACAGCAAGGTCATTGTAGAAGAAACTATAGTTGGCATGGAATGCGAGTGTGCGGTAATGGGCAATGACGAGCCTTTTGCTTCAACTGTCGGTGAAGTATGCTCCGCAAATGACGAGTTTTACGATTTTGACGCAAAATATAATGACGCCGCATCCAAAACGCTTATCCCTGCAAGAATGAGCAAGGAGAGCATTGAAGAAATAAGAAAGACGGCTGTCAAGGCATACAGAGCAATGGGCTGCAGCGGACTTTCAAGAGTAGACTTCTTCCTTATGAAAGACGGCACTGTTATTCTTAACGAGATAAATACTCTCCCAGGTCACACGCCTATAAGTATGTATCCACAGCTTATGCAGTACGAGGGAATGACCCCTGCACAGCAGGAAGATAAGCTTATCAAGCTGGCGCTTGATAAGGCGGAGGTTGATTATGAATAACGCCGCCATTGGAGTTTTCGACTCAGGAGTTGGCGGGCTTACCTGTGTGAAAGAGCTTATAAAGCTTCTGCCAAATGAAAATATCGTTTATCTTGGCGACACGGCAAGAGTGCCATACGGCTCAAAAAGCAGAGAGACTATAATGAGCTATGCCAGACAGGATATAGAGTTTCTTAAACAGCATAACGTTAAAATGATACTCGTTGCTTGCGGTACAGTTTCTTCTGTATTGCCTGCAATGGATATAAAGTCAGATATCTCCATAAGCGGAGTTGTTGAGCCTGCTGTAAAGGCTGCCTGCTCTGCTACAAAGAATAACAGGATAGGCGTTATAGCCACAAGTGCGACCATAAAGAGCGGCATTTACGGCAAAGCTATAAGAAGCATTAACCCTAACATTAAGGTGGTCGGCAAGGCTTGTCCTATGTTCGTGCCACTGGTAGAGAATGGCTATACTGCCCCTGACTGCGTGCCTGCAAGGTATATCGCACAGGAGTATCTTGAAATAATGAAAAAAGAAGACGTTGATACGCTTATTCTCGGCTGTACTCACTATCCACACCTCACTGAACTAATTTCAGATATAATGGGCGAGGGCGTAACACTTGTTTCATCAGGTGCAGAGCTTGCGAAATATGCACTCAACTCCCTTTCATACAGCGATGATACGGCTGAAAGAGAAGAGCGTGAGAGCCTTGAGCTTTACTGTACCGACAGCGTTGAGCTGTTTTCTGAGAATGTTGAACGTTTTCTCGGAAACAATATCAATGCACAAATATCAAAATGCAGCCTAAAGCTGTAAACTGGAGGATTTTATTTGACCAGCAAGGAAGTATCAATAAAACTTGTTAGCCGTCAAAGCGATGGTAATACAAAAGAAGAAACAGAGCTTATCTCAGCAGGACTTTATGAAGCAACCGAAAAAGGATATCGCATATCGTATGAGGAGTCTGAGGCAACAGGATTTGAAGGAAGCGTTACAACGCTAGAAACCGAAGGCTGCCGCAAGGTGACTATGAACAGAACCGGAACGGTTGAAGCGAATCTTGTTGTTGATATAGGCGAAAAGCAGCATTGCGTTTATGGCACTCCATACGGTGATTTTATGATAGGCATAACCGCTAAAACCATAAGATCAGATCTTGACGAAAACGGTGGAATGCTTTTCTTTCACTATGTTTTAGATGTCAATTCAAGCTATATCGGTGATTTTGAGATAGCTATAGAAGTAAAAGCGGCAAATGTTGTCGCATAATTATATTTGGAAGGACGGAAAAATAATATGACTAATCTCATAAGCGACGCATTTATTCAGGCTAAGGAGCTTGTAATGAAGGCTATGGGCGAGCTTGTTGCAGACGGAACTTTTCCAGCAGAGCCTGTTCCTGCATTTAATACGGAGATACCTGCCGACTCAAAAAACGGTGACGTTTCCACTAATGCCGCAATGGTATGTGCAAGACCTTTCAGAAACAATCCAAGAAAAATAGCAGAAGCTATCGTATCAAAGATAGACCTTAACGGCTCATACTTTGCAAGATGTGAAGTGGCAGGTCCTGGATTCATCAACTTTTTCTATTCTACTGAATGGTATGCAACTGTAGTTGCCACTGTTTTGGAGCAGAAAGAGAAATACGGTGAAACTGACCTTGGCGCAGGGAAGAGCGTTCTTGTGGAATTTGTTTCTGCAAATCCAACAGGTCCTATGCACATAGGCAATGCAAGAGGCGGAGCTATCGGCGATTGTCTTGCGTCTGTTCTTGAAAAGGCAGGCTATGAGGTAGCAAGAGAGTTCTATATCAATGACGCAGGCAATCAGATAGAGAAATTCAAGACTTCACTCGAAGTTAGATATCTTCAGATATACAAGCCTGAAACTGAGCTTCCGGAGGACGCTTATCAGGGTCAGGACATAATCGACCATGCAAACGCTTTCAATGAGATATACGGCGACAAGTATGTGAACGCTGACAGCGAGGAACGCCGTCAGGCACTTTGCGATTTTGCACTTCCTAAGAATATTCAGAAACTTCATGACGACCTTGGCAAATACAGAATACAGTATGACAAGTGGTTCAACGAGAGCACACTTCACAAGGACGGCTCAGTTCAGCGAGTTATCGAGCAGCTCAAAGCAAGCGGTCATACCTATGAAAAAGACGGTGCCCTTTGGTTTAAAACAACAGAGTTCGGTGACGAAAAGGATAGAGTTCTCGTTCGTGAAAATGGTGTGCCAACATATCTTGTGCCTGATATCGCATATCACTACAACAAGCTTGCAGTAAGAAAATTCGATAAGGCTGTAGATATTTTCGGTGCGGACCACCACGGATATATAGCTCGTATTAAAGCTTCTATGACAGCACTTGGCGTTGACGCTGACAGACTTGACATTGTTATCATGCAAATGGTAAACCTTGTCCGTAACGGTGAAAAGTATAAGCTTTCCAAGCGTTCAGGCAAAGCTATCACTCTGTCAACTATTCTTGACGAGATTCCAATAGACGCAGCAAGATTTTTCTTCAATCTCCGTGAGCCTAACTCTCACTTCGATTTTGACCTTGACCTTGCTGTATCTCAGACAAGCCAGAATCCAGTTTACTATGTACAGTATGCACACGCAAGAATTTGTTCTGTCCTTAAAAAGATGAACGAAGAGGGCATTGAAGTTAAGAGCCTCGACAAGGCGGCTCTCAGCGTCCTCACAGCCCCTGAGGAGCAGGAGATGATAAAACACCTTGCTACTCTGCCAAACGTTATAAACGAGGCTGCAAAGGCTTATGACCCAGCTAAGGTAACAAAGTATGTTATAGACCTTGCTACAATGTATCACAAATTCTATAACAACTGCCGTATCATGGGAGAAGACGAGAGCGTTATGCAGGCAAGACTTTCACTTTCACTTGCAGTTAAGCAGGTAATAAAGAATATTCTTGATATGCTCAAGATAACTTGCCCAGAGTCTATGTAATAAAATATCAGACCCGACCGTGGAAAACTCTACGGTAGGGTCTTTTGTTATTTCTGAGTATTTCTTATGTAGTGGAATAGATATTGCTGTGCAATGCCCTCGACACCCTTCACACAAGAGGGAAGTCCGTTCGGATACCACTGTGCAAGCACTCGCTTCACCCACACGTCTTTTGGGAAGGCGTCCGTTTTGTAAAAGCCGAAAAGCAGTGTACAATCAGCAACTTTCGGACCAACGCCCTTGATCTTCATAAGCTCGTTTCGTGCATCGTCAAGGGGCATTTCTTTTATATTTTGGTAGTCTATCTCACCGCTCAAAACCTTTTCAATGGCGTCAACAAGATATTTTGCTCTGAACCCTGAACGCAGATATGCAAGGCTGTCTATAGTTTCATCTGCCATATCTTCTGCAGAAGGGTAGCCGCTATAATGCTCACACAAACGTCCTATAATGCCCTTTATCCTTGGGATATTGTTATTCTGACTTATTATAAAGGAAGATAACGCCTCCCAACTGTCCTGCCTGAGTATTCTTATGCCGCCTGCAAATGAGCAGGCTTTTGACAGAGTTTCGTTCTCAGAGAAGCGGCGTTTAAGCTCCCCGTAATCAGTATTCAGGTCAAAATAATCGATCCAAATGTTTTCAAAGTTCTGCACAGTAGTGTCATGAAACCTAAACACGCCATTTTCGGGTTCCTCACTTATGGTAAGTTTGTTGTTAAGGAAAGCTCCGCTGTAAGTTTTTTTATCTATCTTCTCCCAGCGAAAAGCCTGTCCGCAATCAAGTGTATCATCTAGTCCAAAATCAGGCTGTTTCAGCAAAATGTCACTGCCGCTTTGTGTATAATCCATAAAATTCAGCTCCTATTTATCATAAAATCATCGAATCTACTTGCAAAATTCTACAAAAAATATTATACTATAAATATTAGTATTTTTCAAGCGGATAAAGTAAACATATCTAAGAAAGGATAGATCATATGAGAGAAAGCATTCTAACAATACCTGTCACAGATATATTTGAGCCGAAATGCGGCTGTCCAATATGCCGCCTGCGTGATACGTTGGAGCAGAGAACTGTTGAGTACATAATGGGAGCGGCTATGATGGAGCCAGACGTGCGTATGGAGACCAATAAGCTCGGTTTCTGCAAAACACATTTTGAACAGATGAGAGCCTGCAAAAATAGACTTTCACTTGCGCTTATGCTTCAATCACATTTGCAGGATATGCAAAAGCATATTTTCACACGAAAGAAAATGTTCGAGGGCAAGACAGTAAAGCAAAAGAAAGTCAGCGCAGTAAATAACGAATGTTTTGTATGCAGCAAGGTGGATTGGGGAATGTCAAGGATACTCGTTACGCTGTTTGAGATGTATGTTCAACAGCGTGATTTCAGAGATCTTTTTGCTCAGCAGGAAATGCTTTGTCTGCCGCACTATGACCTGTTGCCGTTGTCTGAAGTACTACAAGGAAATTATCCCAGCTGTTTACTCCATCTGTATAATTAGTAAAGCTCTTTGTAACTGTTTCTCCCTTTTCAACGCTCCAGATGTCTGAGAATGCGCTCCAGAAAGGTGTTGTACAATCTGTATTTCCCACAATAGATGACTCAAATACAAGATATGATGCCTCACAGGTAAAGCATGCATAGAGTTCTCCATCTATTACAATTCCAGGATAGCTCTGTGTATAAACTGTTCCATCAACAGTTGTTATCACTGCAACAACATCTGCCGTAGCACCATTGTTGGTAATTGTAACTTCACATGTTGCACCATCCATATCCGATGTAAAGGTATCCAGATTCAAATCGCCCTCCGGTGTTACAATTCCGTCATAGCCTGCTCCCCAGCCAAAGTTATCTGCACGAAGCACTGCATACTCTGCATAGCCCTCTGCATCATCTGCACTGTGTCCGGTTGGCGTTGTCTGAAGTACAACAAGGAAGTTATCCCAGTTGTTTACACCGTCTGTGTAGTTCTTGAATGTCTTTGTAACAGACTCGCCCTCAGGAATTGTAAATATATCTGAGAATGCGCTCCAGAAAGGTGTCGTGCAGTCTGTATTACCTACAATAACGCCCTCCGCCTTAACTGTCTTATCCTTGATTGAAAGGATATCTGTGTAGCTTGACTGTGTTCCGATCTCGATTGTGGCAATTTCTCCTGTTACAGGGAATTCAGCCCTTGCGGTGTTGGAGGTCTTGTTGTAATCAACATTGTCAACATCAACCGTAACTGTGCCATCCGCATAAGTGATTGTAGCAGTTACATCTGTCTCAACCATTACTGACTGCTCCCATGTGTTCCAGTTACCCC
>OKUW01000677.1_pt1 | contig 12018 bp, 8 predicted proteins | sample 1606771 | NCBI WGS metagenome assembly OKUW01 (sample SAMEA3882553, study PRJEB24775) | human gut metagenome | biome: human-associated habitat; feature: intestine environment; material: feces | place: Netherlands | collected 2009/2010 | reverse complement strand
GCCCGCTGCCAAAACAGCAATCAGGATTGTAGATATCACGTATGACTTGCTCTTAAAATAGTTGTCCAGCTCAAACTTTAATATCGTGAAAAACTGTTTCATGTTATACCGCCTCCTTTGCTGCTTCTGTGTCCGGTTCTTCATCCCCGACACAAGAGATAAAGATATCATTCAAGGATGGCTCATAGGCTCCAAACTGGTGAATTTCAACACCTGTCTGTTTACAAATATCAAGGATCTGCCACATATCAGCCTGGGTTTTCAGTTCAAGCACCACGTACTTTTTAGCCACACGCTCAACAGCCGCATAAGAAGACAACTTCTCCCTGCAGATATCAGCCAGCTCCTGCGGGCTGTAATTATCCGCCGATATCGTCTTTCTGCCACGTCCGTACGTATCCTTGATATCATCAAGATGTCCGGCTAATACGACGTCGCCATGATTGATAATCGCGATATCCTCGCAGAATTCTTCCACATAGCTCATCTGATGGCTGGAGAAAATAACGATGCGGCCTTCACGGATCAATTCCCGGATGACGTCCTTTAACACCTGTGCATTGACCGGATCTAACCCGGAAAACGGCTCGTCTAATATTACCAGTTGTGGCTCACCGACCAGAGTTGCCGCAACCTTCTGCTGGTTTCCTTTTGATAATGTCTCTAATTTCCGGTCAATATATTCGGATACATGAAGACGATCCAGCCATTTTACAGTGCTCTCATTCGCCTGTTTCTTATTCATGCCACGGAGCATAGCAAGATACACCATCTGGTCACGTACTTTCTTCTTCGGGTAAAGCCCCCGTTCCTCCGGCAGATATCCAACCTGGCTTGCCGTCGGGTGAAATATTTCTCCATCGAGCATAATCTCACCGGAATTCGCATGGAATACATCCATGATAATCCGGATCGTCGTCGTCTTGCCTGCGCCATTTCGACCAAGCAGCCCGAGTGCCCGTCCGCTCTCCACCGCGAAGCTGACCCCATGCAGGATTTCTTTTTCCCCGAAGCTTTTTCTTATATCTTTTAATTCGAGCTTCATAACCTCTTCCTTCTTTCCTGTCTACCGATTTTGTTATTCCCGCTTACCGCGTATTATACAAATCCAAAAATCTGTATAAAAATAACATGTCCCCAATATAGCAGAATTAATTGTCGTTTACAACTATCTGCCCCTGCATTTCATCTGTCCGCCAGATAAAATACAGGTCTATTGAAAACATGTTATGTCCGTCACCATGTATCCGCATGATGACCGGCATGCACATCCGTGCATATCTTTCTATTATTATCAACTGTTATGGCAGTGCATACTTCTGTTCATATGCGCGGTACTGTTCGTCGTACCACTTCGCATCCTGCTCCTTCACTTCTTTGCGGTGCTCATGTGCATCGAGTTCATCATCCTCCACCTGAATTACACAGGTAGCAATATTCGAGCAGTGATCGGAGATACGCTCGTAAGTATCCGAGATATCTGACAGACTAAGTCCAAGCTCAATCGTACATTTGCCTTTGCGGAGACGCTTGACATGACGTTTCTTGAGTTCTTTGTTCATATCGTCCATCAATTCTTCCAAAGGCTGTACAAGCGCTGCCTTATAACGGTCATTTTGCTCAAATGCATCGACTGTCATTGTCAGGATATCTTTGAGCGCCTTGCTGTAGACAGCAAGCTCATCCATCGCCTTCTTCGAGAAAATCAGTTCTTTCTTATGCATCTGTTCCACTGCCAACAGTATATTCACCGCCAGATCCGAGATACGCTCAATATCTCCCAGCGAATGAAGCATCAGTGACAGGCGGTGTCCATCTTCCTTCGAAAGATCTTTCGTGGAGAGCCGGAGCAGATATGTGCCAAGCTGATCCTCGTATTTGTCGACGGTATCTTCTTCCTTGCGGATCCGTTCCGCTATTTCCTCGTCGTATGCGGTAAGCAATCCGACTGCACGTCCAACAGATTTCATGGAGAGCTCTGCCATCTCAGAAGCTACCTTCCGACACTGCATGATTGCGAAACCAGGTCTCTCTAAGAATACAGGATCCAAAAGCTGCAGTACCTTGTCATGCTTGCTAAGCTCATCCTCTTCCTCGTCGTCATCCTTGATGGTCTTGACAGCAAGAAACTCCAGAAATCCGGAAAGCGGAAGCAGCACAATCGTTGCGGCAATATTAAAGATCGAATGGATCGTTGCAATTCCTACCTCATTTGCCGCCTGCGGCAGGAATGCATAATGTACAAACGCATTGGAGATATAAAATACTAACATGAATACAACCGTTCCGATTACATTAAAGTAAAAATGAACCGCTGCCGCACGTTTTGCATCCTTACTTGCTCCCACACTTGAGATCATCGCAGTCGTACAGCTGCCGATATTCTGTCCCATAATGATAGGGAGAGCAAGTGCATAGGAGACAGCGCCCGTGGAACAAAGTGCCTGCAAAATACCTACGGACACAGAGGAAGACTGCATGATTGTCGTCAATACAAAACCTGCAATAACTCCGAGAAGCGGATTCTCAAACTTCGTCAGAATCTGTGTGAACTGCGGAACATCCTTAAGCGGTTCCACTGCCGAACTCATTGCGGTCATACCATACATCAGAATCGCAAAACCAAGTAAGATCGTTCCGATGTTATGTTTCTTCTCAATCGCTCCAATCACAGCCAGAATCGGCGTAAAAGAGGTCGGCTTCAGCATCTGAAGGAAGAAGCTTCCTCCGTCAATACCGGACAGTGACAGCAGCCACGAGGTTGCCGTTGTACCGATATTCGCACCCATGATAATACCGACTGCCTGATTGAGCTTCATGATACCGGAGTTAACAAAACCAACGACCATAACCGTCGTCGCTCCGGATGACTGGATGACTGCCGTTACACCTGCGCCAAGCAACACAGCAGACCACTTATTGGAGGTAAGGCGTTCGAGAACCTTTTCCAGCTTACCACCTGACATCTTCGCTAATGCGTCTCCCATTATATGCATACCGTACAGAAACAATGCGAGACCACCAACCATGGATAGAACGTCAAAAATATCCATCTTTTTCTCCTATTCTCTTTATTGACATTTTATAAGCCGGTCTGCTGGATTTTACCCAAAATTCACCTAATTTTTACAGTTTCCGGTCTTTAACAATAATACAACCTTGAAGAGGTCTCCGTCAATCATTATTTCCACTTTGCCGTTCTGTAATTCCATCAGGCTCTGCGCAATGGAAAGCCCTAATCCATTGCCCTCTGTATTTCTCGAACGGTCACCACGTACAAACCGTTCCTTTAATTCATCGCCGGAGATATTGAGTGGTTCCTTCGAAATGTTCTTGAAGGTCACTGTGATCTCTCCCGGTTCTGCCTCGTCAATATCGATGTATACCCGGCTGTTTGGCTGGGCGTACTTGATGATATTTCCGATCAGATTGTCGAACACGCGCCACAGATGTCTGCCATCTGCCATGACATGGCAGTCTGCCTGCGCACCATATTTCTTCGTCAGATAATTCGTCACTACCGGTTGCAGCTTACATGCCGCAAGCCGCTCTTCGAATTCTCCGAGCGCCTGTTCCAAAAGCATTTCCACGTCGGTCGGTTCCATATGCACTTCCAGATTACCCGTAGACGCCTTGCTCGCTTCGATCAGATCCTCGATCAGCTTCTTGAGCCTTGCAGACTGTCGCTGCAGCACCCCCAGATATTCTGCTTCCTTGTCACTTAAATCGCCCTCCTTGGAGAGGATATCCACGTAATTGATAATAGACGTAAGCGGTGTCTTGATATCATGGGAAACGTTCGTGATAAGCTCCGTCTTCATCCGCTCGCTCTTCATCCGCTCTGCCACTGCCACGCGCACGCTGTCCTGAATACAGTTTAATGTCTCGCCATGTGCCGCAAATTCCGGCAGCATATGTGTCGTGTCGATCTTATAATCGGTCTCGCCGCCCGCAATCTTCTTCGCACCATCCTTCAGCCGATACATCTGCACGATCACGCGGATCAGGAATACTGCAAGCAAAGCCGCGCATACCAGATCCAGCACGATTGCCAGTCCGGCAGAACCACTTGCAGCCACGAGAATAAACCGGAGCAGTGCGATTCCTGCCAATCCGCCAATCCATTTCCAATAGAGGTTAAAATGTCTTCCAAGGAAACGGAATAAATCCCGAAGCTTGCCAAACACCCACTTTACAACCCGCACAAGCAGTTTACAAAACCGCCAGATCAATGTGTTTGCAAACATTGCCCAGCCATCTGCCTTCATCCTGGTCGATGTCGTCATAAGAAATGGTGGGAAAAGGACTGCCACAACCGCTACGAAAATCCCGATGCCGATAATCTCTTCCATCGTGGAATATGTATACCAGGTCAATACATTCTGTGCAACGGCGATCAGTGCAACTGCAAGATACAGAAATATATCATACGGAATCCGGTCAAATGCATTGCAGGTAATCCCCGCCTGTCCTCTCCTGTGTCCGGATGCCGCAATCAAAAATCCGCCCATAACAATCATACAGATCAACGATACACCAAACAAACCGGGTGCTACCTTCACGACCGGTCTGCAATAGTGGAGTACGATAGAATCTGCATACATATCTTCCGCTGTCAGATCAGATTTTACATATCCGTATAATGTATAGGAAACCGGAACACTCTGTTCCACTACCTGCGAAACCGTCCCATCATCTGACAAAGTCATTTCCTGATATTGGATATTACCTTCTCCCAGTTTTTTCGTCGCGCGTTCCAACGCCTTCACGTACCCTGCATCATTGGACAGGTAATACACGAAATTCGTATTTATCAACTGCACATATGGATTCCGGTTGTCATAATCGCAATTAATTTCCAGATCGTTAAAGGTTATATTACTCCAATCCCAGTACTGATCCCGCACTGAGCTTGGAACTTCCTGGTTAGAAGAAAACACTGTATCATCTTCATCATATACGTACCAATCGTCATAGCTGTATTCGTCCGGCACATAATTTTCTTTCCAGAATGTTATTATATCCGACAGAGTGAGCTTGCAACGAACCTCCGCCGTTCCGGTAAATACCTCCGTCTGCTGTGGCAGCACGGCATGAAACTGATACCCCGTCGATTCATAATTTGCAAGTCCCGGATATTTCTCTGCATCGTCCGGCACGACCCGAAAAAAGAAATTGCTGTTTTCCTCATCGAAATAATCTTCATAATACCGGATGACATGGTTTTCGCCAGTTTCCTTCTCATCGTGTATCTCCTGCAGATATTCCTGATAATATGTCTGCACACTGCTTGCAGATTCCTCCACAAGCTTGCCCATATACTCATCATAGACGGCATCCGCCTGTGTCTGTCTGGAATTGCCATAGGAAAAAGCCATTACCACTACAAACCCGGAAACCACAACCACAAGGATCGATACCGCAAGCACAATCGCAGCCGCTGTCTTTGCCACTGCACTTTTCTTTAATTTGTCCATTTTATCATTCCTTCCCAAACATATACCCTTGTCCCCAGACTACCTTGATGTAGCGCGGTTCCGAAGGGTCTGCCTCGATTTTCTCACGCAAGTGGCGAATATGTACCGCAACGGTGCCCTCCTGTCCGAACGGTGCATCCTCCCAGACTGCACGGTAAATATCCTTCGGTGCATAGACTGTATTCGGATGTTCCATCAGGAATTTTAAGATTGCATATTCCGTCTTAGTCAGATTCACAGGTTCTCCATCAATCATAACCTTCTTCGCCCTGTCATCCAGACACACTCCGCCGATCTCGAGCGTATCTGTCTCCTGCTTCTTCGGGACATTTCCGCCAAGCATCATGTAACGACGCAGCTGTGCCTTTACTCTTGCGATCATAACAACCGGGTTAAATGGTTTGGTAATATAGTCGTCCGCACCAACGGACAGTCCGAGAATCTTGTCTGTATCCTCACTTTTCGCTGTAAGCAGGATGACCGGAACATTGGACGTCTTACGGATCTCGTTCATCGCTGTGATACCATCCATCACCGGCATCATGATGTCCATCAGTACAAGCTGCACATCACCGGTTTTCAGCTTCTCACATGCCTCCTGTCCGTTGTACGCTTTCGTCACCTGGTACCCTTCTGCAGACAGGTAAATACCAAGTGCCTCCACGATATCCTTCTCATCATCACAGACTAAAATGTTATACATATTGTTCTCCTCTTCCCAATCGGTAATCTCCGACCATACAGGTATCCCTGTTGTTATGATACCTGTATTATCGCAAAATGACTTTTAAGATACTAGATTTCATATATTTAAGATTTTATTAAGAACGTTACATTTCTTTTCGATCCTGCAATACTGGAAATGCCTTGCGGATCTTTGCCACATCGTTTTGTATGTCATATACGAGCAGTTTTTCTTCCTTACAAAGTGCATCCGTAAGTCGGATTTTCTTTGTCGGCACAAGCAGGCTACCATCCGGGGCATACACGCCCGAATCCCCAGAATAATACCGTCCGTCCATATCGCCGCAGCAGTTCACACCTGCTACATAACACTGATTCTCGATTGCACGTGCAGCAAGTAATGTCTTCCAATGCGACGTACGTGCCTCCGGCCAGTTTGCAGCCACAATAAAAATCTCCGTCTCCGGCACCATCGCCCGGAACTGTTCCGGGAAGCGGAGATCATAGCAGATGGCAAGTCCTGCCTGAAATTCTCCGAGTTTTCCGGTACAAATCTTCTCTCCACCCCGGAAATGTGCATGTTCTTCACCGTAGGAAAACGGATGGATCTTGGCATAGTCCATTACAATTTTTCCATCCGGCGTTACGATCGAATAATGGTTTTCACAGAGTGGTTCTGTCTTTTTCACCCAGCCGATACCAATTGTCGTGTGGTGCCGATCTGCAAGTGTTTTTATCTGTTCAATCGTCCAGCCGGTTGTTGGTTGGTTCGTCATGTCCGGAGTGCTATCCATTTGCGCACGCGATTGTATCTCAGCATACGGTTGACAAATTTCTGCCGTCACATCGGTATGCATCGAGAATCCCGTCAGACTCATCTCCGGGAACAATACGATCTCCGCGCCCGCAGCTATCACAAATTCCTCTGCCCGGACGAGATTCGCCTGTTTATCTTCCCATAGGATATTCGTTTGTGCCAGTGCGATCCGCATACGCTGTCTACCTCCACAATTTTACCACTGTCCCATTACTTTATGCATAAATGCGCCCACCTCTTCCCAGGCGCGCTTTGACTCCGGTATCACTGTGCCGCTCATCTGAAACACATGAAACATTCCTTCATATACTGTGAATCGTACCGGAACGCCTTGTTCTTTTGCCTTCTTCGCAACCGATGCCGCATCATCATACAGCATCTCGTGTGTTCCGACCTGAATCAGCATCGGCGGAAATCCGGTAAAGTTTCCGTACATTGGGGAAATCAAAGGGTTCTTCGCATCATTTTCCCCGATATACGGGCTGTGCAGCAGCATCTCTCCACCGCCGTCTGCGCCAAAGACCGGATCGATCTCCCGGTTCATCGTGTAAGATTCCCCGGTGATTGCCAGATCGGTCCACGGCGACATTGCAACTAATCCTACCGGCATCGGTTCTCCGTTTGTGCGCAGTTCCATGCAGAGTGCCATCGCCAGACCACCGCCTGCAGAATCTCCAACTACGATGATTCGCTCCGATTCATAGCCTTTCTCTCGCAGCCATTTGTATGCAGCGACTGCATCTTCTAATGCCGCCGGAAACGGGTGCTCCGGTGCCAGCCGGTAATCGATGGAAAGCACTGCCGCGCCGCTGCTGATCTCGGCGTATAGTCCTGCCATCTTCCGGTACTGTCCCTGCAAACCGGACATATACCCGCCGCCGTGAAGCTGCAAGATCACATATGGATTCTCTGATCCGTTCCATGTCAGATATTCCATCTTGAACAGTCCCATGTCGATATGTTCTACGGAAAGGTGCTCCGGGTATTCAAATTCTGTGTTCTGAATAGATTTTTCCTTTTTTCTCTGCCATGCCTGCTTTAAAACCGGGTTCTGGTTGACCATGGCTACGATATCACGCATCAGTTCTGCGCGGTGACTTGTCTTGTCGTTCTCCTTCATACATACCTCTCTTTTGATAATGATACTACACACGGAAGCGGCGGTTTAGTTCGAGCGTAGTGCTTCGCCCACCGATTACGAAGATCCCGAAGAGCTGGACGAGTACGGTGAATACTGCAACCAGTGTCAGAAGCTTCCATGTGACAACTTCCAGACTGACTAACAACAGCTCAACGGCTGCAATCAGGGTCAGTTCAAGCTGCGGCATAATATAACTTCGCCAGTCGCGGCGTCGCACCATCATGAATACGAAGATTGTAATATTCGTCGCAATCACGACAACCGGAATTCCGATATTGACGGACCAGCCTGCATAGCCAAGAGAAAAATCGACTGCAAGCACAAGTGCCGCACTGATTACTCCCTGAAATATGATTTTCTGCTGTTCATCTGCAAGTGGCTGTGCGGTAAACGTAAATGTAAAGTACAGATACGCTATTCCTGCAAGACTTACCAGTGACCAGCGAACACCATGATAGGTCATATAATTTACGATGCCAAGCACGACCACACCGACAACCACGCAGAACGTCACGATGCGGATTGCGAGACGCATCCGCTGCTGCTTCGGGAACATGTCCGGATAGACCGGCTGCACATGCTCTGTCTCCGACAGCGCGCCCTTGCAAAGTGGGCAGATCAGGCTGTCATCCTTCACTTTTATATTACAGCGATTACATTTACTCATAATACACTCCATTCGTCTCTACCGAGACATCAATTCCATCTTCTGCAAGCTTGCGGAAGAATACCTTCTGCACATCGACTTCCCGCACTGCCGAGCTGAATGTGAACACCAGCGTATCCTTATACGACACAACCGCTGCCTTCAGGTTCTGATTCTTCGACATGGACAAGGTTGCATACAGCGACTCCACATACGCGTCGTACGGGCTTGCAAGCTTCACCAGACCAAGGTTCGTCACACAGCCGGAGTTCGCCTTTGCAGACATCTGATAGATAATCTTCATCGCAATATTCTTGATAAAGAGCGGCGTTGCACGCAATGCCTTGTTCTTCTCGTTTGACACATTGTATGCCATGATCTCTTCTAGGTGTTCCTTCGTGATCTGGCTTTTCAGGCTCTCTGCCACCTGTGCCAGCACTTCTTCAAATGTATAATCTTCCCGCTCCGCCCGGAACATTGCCGACACGACAGCGAAGAAATTCTTCGTTGTTGCAGAACCATAATATGGACGCAGATTTACCGGCACGCATACCGCAAGCGGACGCCGGTGCGGGATACTGTGCATATAGCCCTTATATACCGACCATGCAAATACACCGATCAGATACTGATTGACAGTCACGCCGTACTGCTTCGCCACGCGCTTGACATCCGGCAGATGCAGATAGCCGTGCATGATTCCGAAATATTCCCGCGGGAACATTTCCCCACGGATCACAAGTGCCTTCTCCGTCTTATAGCTCTTCTTCGCCGGACGCTTATAATGCTTCAGATAGCTGTCCTCCCGGTCGACAGTCGTCTCTTCATGCAATTCCATCCGGTCGCCCTTGCCGATCTCCGGATGCACCAGACGCAGATACTGGTACACGAGTTCTTTTAAGAACATCAGCGCACCATTGCCATCGGTCAATGCATGAAAGACTTCTAAGCTGATTCTTCGTTCATAATATAACACCCGGAACAGATACTCCCGGTTTAACAGCGGATTGATATACTGGCAAGGTCCCATGTCCTCCTGCATCACACGCGGCGCGGGGTTCGGATTATCCTCAAAATAATACCAGAATACACCAGTCTTCATACGCACATGCATGACATCAAAATACGGAAGCACCATGTCGAGCGCCTGCTGCAATTTCTCCGGCTGGATCTCCTCGGTCAGTGTTGCCGCGATCCGGTAGACATTGCTTGATTTGCGGCTGGCAATTACCGGGAAGAGATTCGCGGTATTATCCAGCTTGTCAAATCGCGCTTCACGGATTCGTTTTGGCTGTCTCTTTACAGATTTCATCTTCGAATCCGTCGGTTTCACTTCCAGCTTTGTGTCCGATTTTTTCTGCGTATTCTGCGCTGTTTTTTTATTTGTCGTTTTCTGTCTTTTCTTACTCATTTTATTCAGTCCCAACTTCATCATGTACCTGCATGCGTCATTTTGTATCTATATCCTGCATAAATCTATACAATTTCATACATTCCCGCTCGCAGAACTTACACTAAGAAAAAAGCGGGCTGACATATCGTCAACCCGCATATCTCCAAGCTACTGATCGGATTCGAACCGACGACCTATTCATTACGAGTGAATCGCTCTACCAACTGAGCCACAGTAGCATGACAACCATCTTTCTATTCGCATAGAAATCCCAGCTGCATGTGATACTCTACCACACTAACTCAGATTTGTCAAAGCATAAGTTGACTTTGTATCCTTTATTTTTGACACCAACTGTTTATCATCCGTCAGAATCAAAATCTGCTCGGATGGAATCTCCTCTATACTCGCAAAAAATCCCTGCATCTGCGTATTGTTCATCTGCGGCAAGCCGTCGATCACAACTGGCATATGCTCTTTGCATAACCGTGTTGCAATTCCTACCCTCACTGCCATCCGCACCAATGGGAAATCCGTCGCATCAATCTGTGTAATATCCGTAAATGCGCCATTTTTCTTAATCACCAGTCGAAGCTTTTCATCAATCTTCGCGTCCTCATACAATCCACCTGTCACGCGCTGCATAATATCCGTCATGTGATCATTGATAATATAATTCCACTCTTCTACATAGCTTCTGGAAAGCTCCTGAATCGTATTGATAGCAAGCGTCGTCGCATAAATCTCTCGTTCAATTGCCTGTTTTCTGCCTTCGCACACACGGATTTCATCCTCCAGCTGTGCTTTCTGCTTCTTTCGCTCCAGAATCTCTGCCTCCGTTGCCCGCAGATCTTCCTTGAGATCCATATATTTCCGCGCGAAACTCATGTCGATCTCGACATCCTCATACGCCTCATTTTTACGTTCCAGTTCATAGACAATCTTCTTGAATTCTTCCTCCGAAGGTGCCTGATTTTCTCCATCCAGCGCGCCTTTTCTGTGCAAGCCGTCCACGATCGTCATAACTACAAACAATGCTGTACACACAACAAAGAGCTGCCGCACACCATCATCAAATGGAAGGATATATACAAGTGCGGCAATTACACCAATGACTAGCAATCCCGTCAAGGCAATCATCCACCAACGATCTGTCAGCTTCTTCGGTGCCTTATAATCCTTCAGCAAATCGGCATCCAGAAACACACTGTTTTCCTGCAAGGAATCCAGATGCTCGTTTAACTCATCGTCTTCCTCATACTTCGTGCCTTTTTCTGTATCAATTAACCGTCTGGCTTCGCGTTTCCGCTTCGCCGTCTCGATTGCAAACTCCTCATCATTGTCCGCAATCTTCTTACGGACTTCCTTCAGCGCTTCTTCGTCACCATCGTATTGTTTCAGTTCTTCTTTCAGCTCTGCAATCTGCTGCTCCGTCTCCGTCACATCCAGTGCATTTTTCTGGTCGCGCAGGATTGCCAGCGCCCGTCTTTTATCCAGATTGGAAGAACCGGTGGTTGCCAGATTGGTAACAAATGTATTGAGATCTTCTGCTTCATTCTCTGTATCTTTTTGCTGACGAATATAGAGTGCATCGCTATATGTCTTTTTGTCTACACCTGTCAGCGACTCATACAAGCTGTTCTTGTGCTTGAGCTTGCCAACACGACCATTCTTCACATTTAAGACCTGCGTCGTCATATTGTGCTTGCGGAAGCTGCGCTCCACCAGATACTCGTCTCCATCCTTTATCACATATGCCTTTCCAGAAAAGCCGCGTCCATCCATCGGCTTATGATGCGCCAGATCATCGTCCTCCGTCTCTGGAAATGTACCAATACCGTACAGCGTTGCATATTCAAA
>OKUW01000674.1_pt1 | contig 12071 bp, 9 predicted proteins | sample 1606771 | NCBI WGS metagenome assembly OKUW01 (sample SAMEA3882553, study PRJEB24775) | human gut metagenome | biome: human-associated habitat; feature: intestine environment; material: feces | place: Netherlands | collected 2009/2010 | reverse complement strand
TATAGTCTGTCGCATCCTCAACATCTGCTGATGTTTTTCTTTGAAAGTGAGCAAAACATATTCGTGCATTTGGCACAGGATAAAAATCTGATGGTTTAAACTCATAAATCAATTCAGCGGAAAACCAAGGTTTGTATAAAAGAGACCTCAAACTTTCGTTATAAAAGGGCTGTCCAGAATACCTGAGAAAAGCCTCATACTGCATTATGAAATATATATCTTCAGGAGGATTATCGGCTTCAAATACCTTTTTCACAATATCAGCAGTTATGTTAAATGGAATATTTGCACATACTTTATATGGTTCTTTTACTGATATTTTATATTTTAAAAAATCCATCTCTATTATTTGAACTTTTTTAGATTCTTTATACCTTTCAGATAAAGTTTTCGCTAATTTTGCATCAAACTCTATTGCTATAACTTTCTTGCTTTTTTTTGCAAGTTCATTGGTAATAATTCCTTTTCCAGGACCTATCTCAATTACAATATCGTCGTTACAAATATTACTCTTTGATAACAAAGTCGCTACAAGTTGTTTACTATGTAAATAATTTTGCGAATGTTCTATTCCCATAAATACCTCCTTTACAAATTACTATTTGATGAAATCATTATAGCATAAATTTAATTTTTTTAACATCTTTCTGGAGAATTTTTATCAGGAGATTTATCTTGTTTTTCTTCTTTTTCATCTCCCAACATTTCATGTTCATTTTCATTTATTTTTAATTCTGCATTTATTTCTTCTAGTTTTCGTAACTTTTCTTGTAATTCTTGTTCTTTAGGAAATTCCTTTTGAGATTCTTGTTTCGCATTTTCTAATTGAAAATATGTATTATCTAATAATTCTCTTTCGTGAGGAATATCTTTTGCAATATTATCTAAACAATTATTTATTACAAAAGCAATGTTTTCTTTTATTCTTTTATAATCTTTCCACCTAAACGGACTATCTACAAACTGTAATCTTGATTCTCCCCACTCAGCACATTGAATTTCCTCATGGAATTTGCTATTTGTTGATGTTTCTTTTACAATACAATTTACTCTTTGCTTATCTTTTATTGATTTTAAATATTCTGCAGTATACGGCAGTGTTAAAATATCTTTATTATTTTCAAGTTGTGCTCTAATCCAAGCATTCATAGAAAGTTTTGTTACTAACAATGAATATGGCAATTTTTTTCTATATATTAGTTCCTCTAAATCCATACCGTATTTTTTATAAGCTCTATCATCAAAAACTATAAAGCCAACAATATTGTTACCATGTTTTTCTTTTATCATTTCTCTAGCTTTATCTATACTTAAAGTTGCCTTAAGCATAGCTTCATTGTTATTAGCATTACCTCTTTTACGAAGTTCATTATTATCTGTAAAAAAAGAGGCTGTTACTAAATCTAACAGTAAATAGTTTTCCCCTTGAAATTTAAATGAAACATTGTTTAGGAGCTCATCAAAACGATGATTATCAATAAATATTACTAACGATTGTGAAGGTGCCGCTGAAATCTCAGTTCCTTTTAATTCTGCAACTTTTCTCAAGAATTCAGTTCTTTGAGATTTACTTTTTCCTATACCCAGTCCATTTAATTTTTTAGATTTACCATTATATGGAGACACATCACACATTGATTTTTCAGGAATATACATTTTAACCTTGTCTCCTTTAAGAACGTATCGTTCTACTCCATCTATTACTGTTGTACCTGAATATATCCATCTTTTAGATCTGAAAGTGACAATATCTCCCTCTTCAATGTCTTTAGTCACATCTATTGCTTTGGTTTCATCCATAAATATAAGTGATAATACTGCAATAGCAAATGCTATTGCATCATAGTAATCAGATCCTGTATGCTGAATGAATAATGTTTTATGCTCCCTCCCATCTTTATATGCCTCTGTTAGAAACTGCTCTTCTATTTTAAGAACTTCTTCATTTGATATTACATTACCTTTTAAGCATATATCCACTTTATTTATCAAACTACATAATCCTTCTCTTGTTTTTTCCATACCTGCCACCCATTCTATACTTCTTTACATATATCATTTCCTCTTCTGATATATTTTCTTTCAAATTATAAACAATCAATATAATATTTTAAATCATTGAAGTCCAATTATAAATCTTTAAATTTCATTCTCTATATCATTTTGTCCAAGCTTAATTTCAAATATTGCTTCATCTATTACTTTTATGCATTCATCCGTATTATTCTTAATATCATTTCCCCAAAAACGAATAACTGTCCAGCCCATAAATAATAACTTCTTATTTACTTCATCATCACGTTTACGATTTTTAGATATTTTACTAATCCAATATTCACTATTATTGCTTTTTTCGAGCCTAGGTCTTAAAACTCCCCAATCCTTACCATGAAAAAACTCTCCATCACAAAAAATAGCAATTTTATACTTAGTCAATGCAATATCTGGTTTTCCCGGTAAATCCTTATAATTTTTTCTGTATCGATATCCTCTTTTCCATAGTGCTTTTCTTAACAACACCTCGATCTTTGTATCATTAGATCTAATGTGCTGCATATTTTTTCGGCGTTGCTCCTTTGTTAAATCATCAGCCATAACTTATTCACCTTTAAAAATTACATCATTATGGTACTGTATAAATTCTTTACCCGGCAAAAACTTATCAGGAAGTATTATTTCCTTGCCATTATAGAAGGCAAACCATTCTCTGGTCTTTTCATCCATAACTGCATCCTTAATATATCTTGAATTTACAATCCGATAATTTTTATCTATGGTGATTAACCCTCTGTCAAATGCTTTATCATGCATGGCATTCAAACACAATCCATTACTTGGATTTGTTCGTTCTGTCTTTATATTGCTTACACTCCATGGTTTAATATGGCTTGCAATAAGCAATTCCTTATTCTTCAACCCTGTTATACAACACGCATTGCCATATGACATAAGCACAGACATCCTGAAAAAATACTGGCCTATTCTTATTTTTGTCTGCTGCTCTTTATCAATACCTATAGGTATGTCATTTAATTTTAACTCTGGCAATAAAGTCTCAACAGATGTATGCTGCATATCCGCCAAAATATTCTGAGCTATAAAAGATAGTTCCCCAATATTATTTGCAAACTCATCATATATAACCTTGTCCAATTTGCTGGTGTGCGATAATCCTGACACATTTCTTGCCTGCAATTCTGGATCATAATGAGCAAGATTAGACATTTTATAAGCTACCGCATCTGGTGTCCTGTTTATTATACTTGCAAGATTTATTATCTCTTGATTATTCTTTCCAATCTTAGAAAATGGAACTCTTGTATAAAGATCCATTGCTAAAATCGTTTCTTCTCTTGTCCAATTTCTTCTTGCCACACTATCACCACCTTTACACATATTATATATCGTCCTGACTCATTTGTGTATAAATATCATAATTGCATTTGCTGCTTAACGCAGCATATATAAATAAAACTTGCATTTTTGCAGCAAATATTATATAATCAGTATGAAGGAGAATGTCATGAATAATCCAGGACAATATTTGAAATCCATCCGTAAAAAACTCGGATTAGGTGTAAAAGCTGTTTATATGCAGACTGGTGTAGGCGACTCCACAATACGCCGCATAGAAGAAGGTTTAACCAAGTTCCCACCTGCTGCACAATTAAAAGCTCTTGCGAATTTTTACAATATAAATTTAATTGAACTTTATAAGGCATATGGATATTTGGATGAAACAGATATCAATTTTCAAAATGATTGTTTTGAAAATACAGAATTTTTAGACGAGGAATCACATTCTTCAATACAAGGACTAATAAATCTATTAGCAGAAAAGAGGGCATTATAATGATATATAGATTAGGTGAATTATTTTGTGGTCCCGGCGGAATCGGCTGGGGAGCTACCAACGCAGACATAGGAGATGCTAATTATCGTATTGTCCATCAATGGGCTAATGATTATGACGAATCAACCTGTGAAACTTACCGTCACAATATCTGTCCTAATGCACCTGAAACTGTTTATCATGGAGATATTAGAACTTTCGATATGTCACAATTAGCTCCTATTGATGCACTTGCCTTTGGTTTTCCCTGCAATGATTATAGCGTTGTTGGTGAACAAAAAGGAATGAACGGAACTTTTGGCCCACTTTATTCTTATGGTGTTAAAGCATTAAAACTCTTTAAACCTATGTGGTTTTTAGCTGAAAATGTTGGAGGATTAAGAAGTGCTAACGAAGGTAAAGCTCTGAAAAAAATATTAGATGAACTTCGAGGTGCTGGTTATACCATCACTCCACATTTATATAAATTTGAAGATTATGGTATTCCTCAGGCAAGGCATCGTTTAATAATTGTTGGAATAAGAAATGATATTGATGTTCAATTCAAGGTTCCTTCTCCAGAACCTTATGCTAATCTTGATAATACTTGTAGAAATGCAATCGAGAATCCACCTATTCCAGCAAATGCATTTAATAACGAGCGCACAAAACAGTCTAAGCAGGTCGTCGAACGATTAAAGCATATCAAACCCGGGCAAAATGCTTTTACTGCTAATTTGCCAGAAGATTTACAACTTAATATTAAAGGTGCTAAGATAAGCCAAATATATAAACGGCTAGATCCTACAAAACCATCTTACACAGTAACTGGCAGTGGTGGTGGCGGCACTCATATTTACCATTGGTCAGAACCACGAGCACTCACAAACCGCGAGCGTGCACGTCTTCAAACATTTCCTGATACATATGAATTTATCGGTTCAAAAGAAAGTGTGCGTAAACAAATTGGCATGGCGGTTCCGTGTCAGGGTGCCAAAATAATTTTTGAGGCAATACTTAAATCTTTTGCAGGAATTGAATACGAAAGCATTCAGCCTTCCATCACAGAATAGCAGACAGCTGTACTACTCGTTATTGAATAGTACAGCTGTATTTTAATTTTTCTCTATAACATCATAATAAATAATATCTCCTGGAAGTTTGATATTCGGTACCCATAATGGTCTTCCTCCCCATCCCTTTTTTCCAGTTACTTGATACATTGTTAATACCACCTTTGAGGAAAACTCGCTTCCTAATTTCCAATCATTTGGAGAAAGCAATGCACCTGTTCCCTGTGCAACATCCCTGTTTCTACGCACTATCAAGATGCCCTGTCCTGCTGGCTGTTCAGATAATATTGTGTCAATAACCGACACAAAGGCTTTCAGCTTAAAGTCTGGACTTGGAATAATATGACTCAACACTTCTTTTACAATTCTCAGACTTACCTGATAATATGGTTCATCAGAATTAAATGGTTCAAGGAGTTTTGATATCTCTTCTATCGAATCATTATCCGGATAATATGGATAGTAGTTTGTTCCGCCTGAAAGCATTTCCACATGATCTGTATCAAGTACATTTTTTCTTGTAGGGTTCAATCCATTTGGATAATATACCTTTATATCCTCAATTCCTCTTTCAATCTGAGCAATTATAGAATTGTTTGTAGCATTGATATCAGAGAATAACTTATACAAATTTTCGTCGATGTATACCCTCATCAATCCAGGATCTCTATCATAACCAAACATTCGGCTATGCTGCCACATTGTATCAGCCTGTGGCTTCTTACTTGTTCTCGTATAATATATTGTTTGAAGTCCTGGAAATGTGACTCCTCTTCCCAATGTATTTCCGCCAATCACAAAATTACATCCGGTTTCATACTGCTCACTATCAATATCTGTTTTCCCGTTCATTATGAGCACTTGAATTGCTTTTCCATCAATTAACTCAAATGCCTTTTGAAGATATTGGTCATAAGAAACCTTATCTTTTTTTGTTGGTGCCAAATTATGGTATTCTCTTTCTATTTCATCTTTAAATTCACCATCTCTATTCTCTACACACCAGGCAATCTCTTTAATAATTTCATCTGCATATTTTTTATGCGTTGCCTGCCTTACACTTGGATGGAATAAACAATTTGCTACCTTTCCTCCTGATGCCAAAATCTGAGAAGCAACAGCAATATGTCTAATTACTACACTTTTTGTAGGTTCTTCTATTTCTTCCAGAAAATTAACACAATCTGGTTTTCCCGTTGATGGGAAGAAAAAATCTCCACCTAAATAGCTTGCTCCTGGTTGAAAATAATATGTAAAATATGGATGCCATCCCGATTCCAATGTCTGTAAAAATATAGCTTGTGGAGTGCCTGTTACCTGAAGATATATGCTACTAGATGATCCATTTTTAATTGTATTGAGATACTTATTGATAGATGACTGGCGATCTTTATTAACAAGTGTATTTAGGGAAGCGGCATCTGCCTCATCATCAACAATAAACAAAGGATTTCCTCTCATAAAACCAGTCGAATTAAAAACATTTGCCCATAACTTTAAGATTCGTGCATTCTTTTTTAAAACAATAATCGTTGGTTGAATCAAACAGTTATCAGTAAAAATTCGTGCATCATTTTCTCCACATATGCAATATCCGTCAAGATCCGCCTTTACCCTATCCAATGTTTGCTGTTGCAATATAACATTATCTGTTGTTAATAATACAAAAACAGGGAAGCCGAGATCTGTTGCTTTAGAAATAATTCCAAACATCTGACCAGTTTTTCCAGATTGAACATTTCCAAAAAGCAGTCCTATTTCATGGCTTGTAAATGAAAAATTCTTAATATATTTATCTCCAACTTCTTCGGCTGTATAAGAAATAGATTCTGCAAGCTTTTCATTTCCACGTGCTATTATTTTGTTAAGATAATTTTTCAAATATTGCACTATTCCTCATCTCCTTCCTCCTCTATTGGCTTAAATGAAAGCATCCATACATCCAAAGATGTTCCATCTTCATCCATTGCTGTCTGACCTGTCTTTTTGAAATACAAATTATCACATCCATATTCCTCAAGCATTTCTTTTGTAATCATTCCTTCACGTTCTTTATCTGCCTGAGTATCATTTACTGGATTAACCAATCCTGCCGCAACTAGTCTTCCCTTAAGCCATCTTCCCATAATAAGTTCATCACCAACAGCACTAAACTGTTTATTTCCATCACTTGTTGTATGTGCCTTAAAACAATATCCATCATCTGTCACAATATAAAAAGGTGCATTTTTTTCTGGATAACCATCTAGTTTTGTTATTTCTTTTGACACCGTTAGCTGTGTTTCATACCAGTCTCTCGATTTTCGTTTATTTCTTGGAGCCGCATAGCATACATTAACATTAGATTTCGTAAAATGTTTTCCATCATCCATATACCTCTCATCATAAAATGGTACCTTTAATGGTAAAAAGAACGATGTATATGATGCACACCTTTTATAAAATTCAACATTAGACTTAGGAACCTCAGTAACAAACTCGACACCAGTTAATGCTGTATTTGTTTCATATATAAGCGGCATTTCTTCTATAGTTTCTATATTTGCAGATATGTTCGGTTTCTTTAAATCTTCAATATGACTTACAATCTCTTCAACCTCTGAGATTTCTTCTGTAATAGCAGAAATCTCGTACTGTCTTCTGTTACTTGCTTCAAGTTTAATCACACCTAAATTTGCAGATCCAATAATTGCTGAAAATGGTTTTCCGTCTTTATAAAAAGCATACAATTTTCCATGATACTTAAAGGCTTTTACCATACGAATTTCTCCAATTCCTAACTCCTGCCATTTTTTATTTAACCTAATTGCAGTATGATATGAACCTTCTGGCATTCCCTCGATAAAATACATTCCGATATTTAGACATATATTTTTAATATTATTTTTTTCAATCAACAAATCTAATTCTTCCAAGGAAGCACGGGAAACATATCCAACTGCAATTTCTATTCTATCAGCAAATCGCATTTGATTATTAATTGCTTCCGTAATAGTCTCTTGTCCTTCACCTGTCGCTAATGGCAAAATATTAGAATATAATAATTTCAAAATTGTCCCCCCCCTTTATCACTATTTTTTCAACTAATTAAATATTTCTAAAAAATGTATATACGACTATACAAATCTATTATAAACTGAAATTAAACTAGGAAAAGGAGAAAAATTATGGCTAATAACGGTGATACATTTACTGTTCAATTGAACCAATCACAATTAGAATGGGGAACCTTTCGCTTTACTGGTAGTCGTGGACTTCGTTATGGAGAAGGTTACTTAAAAATACCTAAACATGTTGCACGCACACTTCAACTATTTAACGGCAATTATACTAATGGAATTGATATTCCTGGCAAAAATATCTTTCATGCCATATCTGCTGACGGGCTTTTCAATGGTCCACTCCGTTCAGAAGGCTGTTCTAATGCTGGAGATCCATACGCCAAACAATTTGCAGGCGATAAAAATCTCATGGCACTTGGTTGCTGGTATGCACAAATTAACGCACAAGTAGGTGATTCTATCCGAGTGACATTTACTTCTCCGAGTGACATTGTACTTGAAAAATTATAATTTTATTTATTGTTGCTTTGCAAGTTAGCAAGCAGTGCCCTCGTACATACACCAGCGCATTTTGCCTGTTGGAGGCACATCCCCTTAGAATGGCGTCTTCGATGCCAAGCTACGCCCTGTTTTTTATATTCCTGCTCTAGCGGAATATAAAAAAACAGGGCAATCACCAATTTATATTTTGGGTGCTTACCTTTGCCACCGATTTTTGATTCAGTCATTTCAGAGTATTTTCCCAAATGTCATCTCTCATTTTCGCACATTTCGGGTACTTTATTCTCCGCTACATCTCACCCAGCTTTACTTTTGGAATAACAGGAAGTCCATGTTCCAGACAGATAATGTCACTAATTCTCTGCAATGATATCCCGAAGTCTAGAAACTCCGGAACTTCCGGTCACATTCTAGTTTTGTTGCCGACATCTTCTCATCTGCCTTTCATAATCACTGTCAATCTATCCAACACATTTCTTATTTATTGCAAAATCTATTCTTAATATACTGATTTAGGTTACTTTTAAATATCTGTAAAAGACATAAACTTCTTTTAAGTCAGAAAGCTTCATCACAATAACATATCCATGAAGCGCAATCCCAATCAAAAACAAGCAGCAACGATTCTCATCGCCACTGCTTATCCCTTCTTAATATAAATGTTCCCACCCAGAGTCGAACTGGGGATTGAGACTTAGGAGGTCCCCGTTATATCCACTTAACTATGAGAACAACTCGGCTAAACACCAAGAGAGATTTTATCACAAAACATCAGCAAGGTCAATGATACCCTGAGATTAAAAAGAAGCTGCCACCTGGCGATTACAATCGCCTGAGTGGCAGCTTCCATAAACACATTTATCGGATTAGTTTAATTATTGTAACTTGAACTTATCAATAGCCTCTTTAAGAGCTTCAGCAATATTATCAAGTTCAACTGTAAATTCGTTAAGGTCGTGCATTGTCTGCTCAACATCAACGGCTGATGCTGTAACCTCTTCAGAGGCTGCTGCGGTCTCAGTTGCTACTGCTGCAACATCTTCCATCTTGCTTACAACATTATTTCTGTTAGTATCCATAGCTTCATTGAGTTGTGTAATATTATCAAGACCTTCCTTAAGTCCGTTAACTGAATCAGAAATTGTATTAAACAGTTCCTTAGCATCCTTAATAGATACATTCTGCTCCTCTATAATACCAACTGACTCATCCATTGTCTGCTCAACCTGCTGTGACTTAATAGTAATCTCATTAACAATCTGCTTAATCTCATCTGTTGACTGCTGTGACTGTTCAGCAAGCTTTCTTATCTCATCAGCAACGACTGCGAATCCTTTACCGCTCTCTCCTGCTCTTGCTGCCTCGATAGAAGCATTAAGTGATAACAGGTTAGTCTGCTCTGTAATTTCTGTAATGGCATCTGATATGAAATTAATCTTTTCTATACTGCTTACCATCTCAGATACAACTGATTTAGAAATCTTAGAGTTATCAATTGAACGCTGTCCCTTAGTAATAAGTTCATCAACAATTGTAAGTCCCTTATTACTTAACTTCTGTGTTTCAACTGACATCTCACTGATATCATTTACATAAGCCTTGGTTTCCTTTAATCTGTCTGCAAGATTTTCTACTTCCTGTGTTGCTGTCTGTGTACTGTCTGCCTGACCTGATGCACCAACTGCAACACTCTGTATAGCCTCTGAAACCTGACCTACTGTCTCTGTAGTAGACTTAGATACTCCTGCAATCTTAGCAGATGCATCTACTATAACTCCACTCTTTTCCTCAACACCCTTAATAAGAACTGCCATGTTCTCAACCATGTTGTTAAAGTTATTCTCAAGGTCTCCAAACTCATTCTTCTTCTTTACATCAATTCTATCTGTTAAATCACCACCCGCAACATCCTTCATATGTCCAGAAACCATCTTAATCTCCTTAGTCATAGAAGCTGTAACTGCAAGTGCAATACCAATTCCAATAACAAATGCGATAATACTGAATATAACAGTATTGCTAATCATCTTATTAGTTGTAGCAGATGTTTCTTTAGAACTGATAAAACCAACAAGTGTCCATCCTGTAACAGCATCCTTAGATGTTACTACATGTACCTTTTCACCATTAATGTTTTCATCAAATGAAAATGCTTTATCATAATCATTCTCTGTAAGACCTTTAACTGTACTCCAGCAATTCAGTCCTGATACTGAATCTGTTACATACTTGTTATTATCATTATTAACAAGTATATTACCATCTTCATCTGCAAGGACAACAAATCCTGTATTAAGAAGTCCGATACCCTGTACAAAATCTGTAATCTCAGAAAAATCAATATGCATACCCACAGTACCATAATTCGTTCCGTCTGAATGCTTAATTTCCTGTGAAACAGTAATTATTGTCTTATCAAAATCCTTGCTGTAATATGGCTTTGAAAAATAAGCATAAATGCTGTTTCTTGCCTTAATACCTTTACAATCTGTGTACCATACTTCCTTAGTTCTGTCTACACCTTTCTCAAGGCCACCCTTACTAAGTGTTTTTCCGGTCTCAGGGTTATATTCTCCCCAACCTGTAATCTCAAGATTAGTATTAGTAGTAAAGAAAGCTCTTTCTGCACCATTAGTAACCTTTACTGATGCAATAAGAGAATCTCTTACTGCCTTAACATTATCATCTAAAGTTCCCTGATCCTCAAGATGCTTTACTTCATTCTTTCTTGTAAGCAGGTCTACCGGCTGCGACAGAGTCTTAAGATATGTAGTAAACTGATTCTGTGCTTCATTCAAAGTCTGCTCACTTGTTACCTTCATGTTATTTTCCATTGAAGACGAAGTTGTTGTAATTGAACTTACCATAAGCATTACAATAGGAATTGTAATGGCAACAACGAAAAATAAAACAAGCTGAAAGCCTAATTTTCTGAAAAACTTCATAGCTTTCCCTCCTCGTTGATAATTAATAATATTTAGTTGACATTTCCGATTTCTTACATGCCTTGCACATGACTCAGGTGTGATTACTGAATAATATGCATTTTCAAGCATCCATACTTCATCCGCAACAGCAAGTGCAAGTGCGCCGCCGCTCCCACCTTCACCAATCATTACTGATATAATAGGTGTCTTAACATCTGTAAGCTCATACAGGTTGTTGGCAATTGCCTGTCCCTGTCCTCTTTCTTCTGCGCCCTTACCGCAGTTAGCACCCTGTGTATCAACAAAACAGATAACAGGTCTGTGAAACTTTTCAGCCTGCTTTATAAGTCTTAATGCTTTTCTGTATCCTTCTGGAAGAACGCAGCCAAAATTCCTTAAAAGTCTTTCGTTTAAATCTCTTCCTTTTTCAATTCCGATTACAGTTACAGGCTTTCCGTTAAGTCGTCCGATACCTCCAACAATGGCATGGTCGTCTGCAAAGCATCTGTCACCGTGAAGTTCTACAAAATCAGTTATTGTAGCATTTATATAATCCGATGCAGTTGCTCTGCCGCTCTTTCTTGTACGGCATATTCTGTCATAAACACTTAAATTCTCGTTTGTCATGATTAATCTTTCTCCTTATATTGCAATGCAATACTGTTATGCACTTACT
>OKUW01000664.1_pt1 | contig 12234 bp, 22 predicted proteins | sample 1606771 | NCBI WGS metagenome assembly OKUW01 (sample SAMEA3882553, study PRJEB24775) | human gut metagenome | biome: human-associated habitat; feature: intestine environment; material: feces | place: Netherlands | collected 2009/2010 | reverse complement strand
AGAACCTGAACAGCCAGACCGAAGATGTCAGCGAATTTATTATGCTGCTGAAGCAGATGTCTGACAGCGACAGAATGGTCATCAAAGGGATGATGATGTGGGCGGCAGGAGAAAACAGACCAGTGAAAACAGCCTAAAAGGGCATAGGATGTCCCCGATCAGGAATGGTCGGGGAGTAAATGAAAGGAAGTACAACATGAACACAAAAGGAAAGATTGATTTTACAAAGACAGACAACATTCAGTTTATTGAAGAAGTAGCCAGAGAGATCAGCAAGGAAGACAAGGACTGGCAGTGGGAAGCAAGAAAAATAAAACAGCATAGCTTGTTGCTGTGGTGGGAACTTCTGGAAGGTAGTGGACAGGAAGGCTTCAGGATTGAATACGACGAAGCTAATGAAGTATTCAGCGTATATGATGAATGGAACAGCAACATCACATACGAACTGGAAGACACGCTTGACCTGAAAAGCACGATGCGAAGTGCGTTCTGGTATGCATCAAGCAGATATTAAGAAGGGCGGCGCAGCAGTATGTGAAGGAGAACGAACGATGATTGATGAAAAGAAAGTTGAATTGATGAAGAAGCTGCAAAGACTTGCGGAACGTGGAGTGGGCGGCGAAAAAGAAGGCGCACAGAAGAAATTGCAGCAGCTTATGAAAAAATACGACATTGAAGAAAGCGATCTATCAGATGACAAGCTGGAAGACCATGAATGGAAATATCACAACGACTTTGAATTGCGCTTGCTGAAACAGACAATATACAAAGTCTTAGGAAAAGATGGATTGAATCAGATGTATCACTACAGTTCAGGAAAAGGAAAGAAAACTATTCAGGGCGCACAGTGTACAAAAGCGCAGGCAATTCAGATCGGGATTGAATATGAATTTTACTGTGAAACATGGAAAGAAGAATGCGACTTCTTCTTCAAGTGCTTCGTACAGAAACACAAGATTTTCCCAACCAAAGAAGAAATGATAATAAGACCGCAAGACGATGTTGAAATGTCTGACGAAGATGCGATGCGGATGCAGATGGCTATGTCAGCAATGAAAGACAAGAGCATGACACAGAGAATTGAGGGATAGAAGATGATAGCAACAGAAGAAAAACCAGTGCAAATACTGGAACTGTTCGGAGGAATAGGAAGCCCACGATGTGCCTTGCGCAATCTGGGAATACCAACAAAGGCGATTGACTATGTCGAGATAGACGAAAAGGCAGTCAGATCATACAACAATATGTTTTCTGAAGAAATGCCGTACAAGACACAGTCGGTTGTCGGTTGGAATTTGAAACCAGACATCCTGATTCATGGGAGTCCGTGTCAGGACATGAGCATTGCAGGACATCAGGGAAAGGCGAAAGCAGAAGACGGAAGGATCAACAGAGGAAAAGGCGCAGACGAAGGCAGCGAAACAAGGTCGTCATTGATGTGGGAAACAGTTCACATCATTGATCAGATGGGAGAATGGAAGCCGCAGTATGTGATCTGGGAAAATGTGAAGAATGTGAAAAGCAAACACATGATTGCAAACTTCGTCAGGTATCAGAAGGAACTTGAACGAATGGGATATACAAACAATTATGAAGTGCTGGATGCGCGAGAATTTGGACTTCCACAGGCAAGGGAAAGAGTTTTCACAGTCAGCTGCTTGAATGGCGAAAAGTTCAACTTCGATGATTTAATCAGGACACCAATGCAGGACATCAGGAACTTTCTGGAAGACAACGACAGTGTGCCTGAAGTGTACGATGTGACGCAGCCTTCTGTCAGAAGCGCAATCGGGAAGAAGGGAATCAGAAGGGCGACTGTTATCAAAGATTGTGCTTTTACAATCACAACAAGGCAGGACAGGACACCGACACAGGTCATTGACTGCGGCGGCGGTCGGTTCAGATATTTGACCGAACTGGAATGCTGGCGGTTGCAAGGGTACACAGACGAAGACTTCAAAAGAGCGAAAGCGGTACATGAAAGGGCTGGACGATACTATACAGCGTTGTACAAACAGGCAGGAAACAGCATCGCAGTTCCAATATTTGAAAGTATCTTCAGGAAAATTATATTGAATGAAACGGCATAGGAGGAAACACAATGGCGAATATAGATGTCATGTACAGCAGCAAGACAGATCAGTGGGCGACACCTGAAGACTTCTTTGAAGAACTTGACAAAGAATTTCATTTTGACCTTGATCCATGCGCTGACGAAACAAATCACAAGTGTGAACATTATTTCACGAAAGAGCAAAACGGACTGAAACAGGACTGGGGTGGGCATCGCGTCTTTTGCAATCCACCATACGGCAGAGCGATCACAGACTGGGTGGAAAAGTCCTTCAGGGAAGGAACGAAAGACAACACAATCGTTGTTATGCTTATACCAGCAAGAACAGACACGCGATATTTCCACGACTTTATACAGCATAGATCAGAAGTCAGATTTGTCAAAGGTCGCCTGAAGTTCGGGAACAGTAAACAAGCAGCCCCATTCCCTTCGATGGTTGTTATATTCAGGGGTGCAGGAATGTGAAAGGAAAAGAGAAGATGAAGACAAATGAAGTGATTTACATATCAGGAGCGATCAGCGGAACATCTGACTACATGGAAAGATTTGAAAAGGCTGAAGCGTTCCTGAAGGGCAAAGGGTACAAAGTTATCAATCCAGCAAAAGTGATGTGTCCGCTTGATGGCGTTCTGGGCTACGAAGACATGATGGACATTGACATGATGCTGATTGAAAGGGCTGACATCATATTCATGCTGAAGGGCTGGCGAGAAAGCAAGGGAGCAAACAGAGAATATGGACTGGCTATGGGAAAAGAAAAGATTGTCATTGAAGAAGAAGACGGCGATCTGATCAAGTCGATGCTTATGAGATAGACACAGAAGGGAGAAAGAGCAATGAAACCAGATGCAAGAAGAATATTTGAAGCAATAGCAATGATCCTGTCGAACAGGAATGATGGAATCAGGGTGCAGCTGTCAGAGATTAAGACAAAGGCAGCGAAAGCATCTTGAAGGGCAAAAAAGAAAGCCTTCGGACTAGCTTGGCGGCTTCCGAAGGCGATCCCGATTGTGACTTTTAAAGGTCTGCACATCTAATAAATATTATACAGCAGACCTTGAAGAAAGTCAATAAAATCGGCGTTTTCAAGCGGCTTCGCGTCCTTGTAATAGATAGTAACAAATCAAAGAATATATAAATATCTATAACAGGAGCGACAGAGCATGGGAAGAAGAAGGAAAGCTGTATACATAGAATACGACTATGAAGAAGCCTACCAGAAAGCATTGACAGACATGGAAGAAGACAACATGGAACGAATGCTGAAGGAAGGGCGCGTCAGATCACTGTATGCAACCAAAGAGATCAGAGCAGGGGAACAGATGGATGTTGAAATATATCCAGAGTTCAGAAGAAGTGAAAGGGAGCAGATACCAGACGAAGCGAAGAAAGCAAGGCAGAGAAAAGCACAACGCAACCTGAATGAAAAGAACAGCAGGAAGGAATGCGAACGGACGATCAATGCGAACTTCGGGAACGATGACATCTGGGGAACATTGACATACACAGACGACAATATGCCGAATAGCATGAAAGAAGCGCAGCATGACATGACACTGTACATCGGGCGGCTGAATTACGAACGAAAGAAGATGGGACTTGCAAAGCTGCGTTATGTGTATGTGACAGAGTGTTCAGACAAGGGACGCTGGCATCATCACTTTGTATGCGATGGCGACATGGGACTGGAAGCAGTCGAAGAAAAGTGGAAGAAGGGGCGCAGAAATCAGGTGCGCAGGCTTCAGAAGGATGAACACGGACTGTCAGGAATGGCAAAGTACATCACGAAACAGAAGCACCCTGAAAAGAAGGGCAAAGAGCCGAAACCAGTTGAAAAGTATCAGAAGGCATGGAAAGCCAGCAAGGGACTGAAAAAGCCTGAAGTGAAGAAGAATCACTATAAATTCAAGCAGAAGGACGTTGATGAAATTGTCACAGGCAGATGCGATCTGGAAGACAAGCTGAAGAAATGGTATGCAGCAGACGGATACAAGCTGACATCGTATGAAGTCAGATATAACAACATGAATGGCAGATTTTACATATACGCAAAGATGTACAAGCCAGAGGAAGGAGGACAAAAAAAGAGTGGCAAGCAGAAAAATAAAGCTAAACCGAAGACAAAGAAGAAGACGCAGACGAAGAAGACAGCTGATCAATGCAGCAGTTGAAGCCGTTCAGGGCATCAAGGGAATATTCCGAAGACTGGGCGCGCTGATCAGCAGAAAACCAAAGCTGTCAGTAGCAATCCTGATTGCATTCCTGATCCTATATGTGGCAGTGATGGAAGTGCTTGCATTCAGGGGGATGATGACGAAGGGCGACACAGTGACGGAACATACAGAAACAACACAAGCAGCAGAACCGACAGAAAGTGACCTGAATGCGGTTGAATATCCATTCAATACAATGTCACAGGATTGGAGTGGCGAAGACATGGAAGGCTTCTGCTATCACGAAATCACTGACGAATGCAAGGCAGCAGGCGGCACATTCCCGATCATGGCGCAGATATATACATACATCGTCTGTGAAAATTATGGCGTTGACTATGAAATGGTGTTCGCCCTGATCGAGAGGGAAAGCGAATGCAGATGGAACGCTTCGGGCGATGGAGGAACATCATGGGGCTATATGCAGATAGCGAAGAAGTGGCACGCAGAGAGAATGGAACGCCTGAACTGCACTGATCTGACAAATCCATATCAGAATGTGACAGTCGGCATCGACTACTTGAAAGAGATTCAGGACAGTTTGCAGGACGTTCCAGAAGATGTGCGCCTATATTATGTGCTGGCAATTTACAACTACGGAGCAAAGGGAGCGAAAGAAAATCTTTTCAATCATGGCGTGTTCAAATACACATACAACACAGAGATCATGGAAAGAGCAGCACAGCTGAAAGCAGAGAAAGCAAAGAAGGAGGAACAAAAGTGAACAACAGTGACAGATTGAACCTGAACGCGGTCATCACGAACGCTGAAATATATGCAGTGAACGTGATCAAGACAAGACTTGAAGCGTCAGGCATCAAGGAAGGAACAACCGACTACAAGATCATAATTGCAAGGACAGCGGACTTGCTTGTGCATCACAAAGAAGAAGTGCGCGACATGTACAAGAAGAACAAAGCACTGCTTCAACGCTGGATCATCGGAGAAACGCACATGGAAGACCTGAAAGCATTCAGGAAGATGCAGAAGTTCGGATTCACAGGCGACATCGTGGAAGACATGAAGAAGGTGGGTGCGGATAGATGAACATGAGATATGCAAGAAGGTCTGAAGACACCGAACAGATCAATGTCATCAGCTGGGCTTCTTGGCAGATGCAGAAATATCCTGAGCTGAAATGGCTGCATCATATCCCGAACGGCGGCAGCAGGAACAGAGCCGAAGCAGTAAAGCTGAAGCAGATGGGCGTGAAGTCAGGTGTGTCCGACTTATGCCTTCCGTACCCGAAAGGAATATATTGCGGCTTATACATCGAAATGAAGTATGACAAGGGCAGACACCAGCCGTCACAGAAAGAATTCTTGACCGATATGGCAGCAGCGGGACACTATGTCGCGACATGCTACACGGCAAGGGACGCGGTTGAAGTTCTTGAAAAATACTTGAATTTGAAGTGCTTACAGACACACATTCATGTGTCAGATTCAGACACCGCAGTCATGGAAACAGCAGAACGCATGAAAGAGCAGAACAACAGCGTATGGAAAGACGGCGAAGTGAAACCGCTGAGCAAGAAGGAAAGAAATGCAAGACGATAGAAAAGCACATCAAATCACATTGCAAGAACTTGGGATCATACCGAAAGAGCCAGAGCAAAAAGAGGAAGTCAGAAAACAATATGCTTTTCCTTGCGCTGGTTGCGTATGTAGCCACTGCGCAAATAATGTGGAAACATCAGACAGATGCACAGGGGAAATGAAAGAACCTTGCTTCACATGCGACTGCTGCAAGTATTATGACGGAACAGGAACAGACAGGCGGCTTCGAGATTGTGACAAATACATTGTGACGGACGAACACGCGAGAAGGTTAAGAAGTTACATGAAAATAATAAACAGGAGGAATGCACATCTATGAAAATTATAGCAATTATGAACCAGAAAGGCGGCATCGGAAAGACAATGACCGCAGCAGCGATCGCCTACATCATGGGCGAAGAAAGAGGAAAGAAGGTGTTGATCTGCGATGCAGACCAGCAGGGCAACATATCACTTCTTTACGATAGATTCGATCCTGACGGACAGGGAATGTCGGAACTGCTTGAAAATCATCAGGCAGCAGGCGGCGCGTATTCAACAGCAGACTTGATTCAGGCGACACCATACAGCAATGTTGACATTATTCCAGCGAACGGATATTTGATGCACACGAACATGGCACTGCTTCAGGAGGAAGGCGAAGATCAGATTCTTCGATTTGCAGCAGCGATGAATGAAGTCAGGACGGTATATGACTATTGCATTGTTGATTGCGGCTTGATTATGGACATGACAGTCACAAATGTGCTGATTGCGTCAGACCTTGTGATTGTACCTGTTAAGATTGGCGGCTTCGAGATTGAAGCGGCTGCAAACATGAATGACCAGCTGGAATCATTAAAAGACTTCAATCCTGATATTCACATGAAAGTGTTGATGACGATGCGTCAGAAGAACCAGACAACACTTCAAGTCGAAGAATGGCTGAAGACACAGTCAGGACATGACTGCTTCGCGACCGCAATCAGGCGTTCAATTATCGCAGAGAAGTCAACAGTCGATCATGTGCCGCTTCCAAAGTTTTCAAAGAACTGCATCGTGACGCAGGACTATCGCGCAGTGACCTATGAACTTATGAAGGAGGTCTAAACATGGGAATATTTGAGATAATCACAGAAATTCTGGAAAACGAAGAAAATCTGAAAGTTAAAATCGAACAGACAGAAGGAACGCTGAAAAGAAATCTTGTGTGTATCAGAAATATAAAAACAAACAGGGCATATTCCTTCACGCTGGCAAACGGCGACAAGTATGGTGCTGAAGCAATGGCACGAAACGCAGTTGCAAAGTTGCATTCGGAAGCGTGCGGCTGCAACGAAAAGACACTTGACAGAATTGAACATGCACTGGGAATAAAATTTGAAACATGGCAATCAGAATATATTCTGTCGGAAGGCATTACATATCCGTATGAAGGGAGAAGGACAGGAAAGACGCTTGCATATCAGGTCAAGACACTTTTGACTGCACGCGGAGATATAACAATTTACAGCGATGATGTGCAATACTTCGTTGATGAAATACGCGACAATATATATAAAAAGTATTATGTCACAGAACTTGCAAGGCTGTCAGAAGACCTTCGCAAAGCTGGCATTGAAGTTCCTAAAGTAACATTGAAATTAAACCAAAAGAGAAGAAAGGACGGAGCGCAATGGAAATAAAAGGACAGGTCATAATCAGCATGGAAGACTTTGAAAAGCTGAAGGCGGCAGCAGAGCAGAAAGAGTATGCGGAAAATCAGCTGGAAGCATTCAGGGACAGCACATCACAGTTTTATGAGATTGAAGACACGGAGTTCTGGAAGAAAGTCAAGAAGATTGACGAAACACCGATGACGGACAAGCAGATTGACAAGGCACTGTCAGAAGCCAGAAAGACATTGAAGATTGTTGTTGATATGACGGCACTGAAAAAGACAATCAGATCATTGATAAATAAAAAGAGTTATCCAGAGGACGACACACACATTGACTTGAAGAACACAACGGACGAAGAACTGGAAGCGATTGAAATATGCTTCAGAGAACAGGAGGACTGACAATGGCATGGAACGCAATAGAACAGCTGAATAAAAATGCAAAGAAGGCAGCAGCCAGGGACAACACACCGAAGGCACACTTCAGGACGCAGGATGTCAGCATAAATAAAATGTATAGCAATGATAAAAACTTCTATTCGGTTGAGGACATCGAACCGCTGGCGCGAAAGATTCTGCTTGTCGGACTGATTGAAAATCTTGAAGTTGTCCGCGATCCTTGCGACAGGGGCGAATATAGAATTGTAGCAGGGGAAAGACGCTGGCGTGCGCTGAAGATGCTTGTTGAAAAAGGCTATACAGAATTTGAAAAAGCAACGTGTCAGATTCAGACACCAGCGTCAGAGGATGAAGAAACACTTCGCCTGATCATCGCGAACGATTACAGAAGCAAGACAGTGGCAGACATTCTGGAAGAAGAAGACCGACTGAAAAAGACATTGCAGCGCATGAAGGAAAAAGGACTGACAATCATGGGAATTGACCTGAACAGTGGTCGCCTTCGTGATGTCATTGCAGACTTCCTGAAAATGCCGCCGACAAAGGTTGCACAGATTGAGAGTATCAACAAGCATCTGATCCCTGAATTTTCAAAAGAACTGAAAGAAGGTCGCCTGACTTTTTCTGCTGCCTATATGATCAGCGGAATGAGTGAGGAAGCACAAGCGGAAATGCTGGCGCGTTATCAGGAAAACGGCTTGACATACAAAGAAGTGAAAGAGATCAAGCAGCAGGAGGAAAAGGCAGCAGCAGAACAGATTGAAAGTCAAATGGAACTGGACACCGAAAGCCAGTCGGCAGAGGTTGAAGAAGACGACATTGAAGAACCTGAAGACGATACAGAGGACACAGAGGACGAAGACGAATGGGAAGATGCACACCCTAAAAGCATCACATCGCTGTGTTACAGCTGCAAAAGATATTCAGACTGTAATGTGAAGACAGGAACATGTCAAAGCTGCGATCGGTACATAAACAAGGCAGAAGCAGAAAAGACCGAAGAAGAAAGATACAGCAAAGAACAGGACGCAATCGACAGAGAAACAGCAAAGAAACTTCGCGAGAAGGCAGACGAAGAAAAGATGCAGCAGCTTCCTTCACAGCAGGGAAAGAAAGTGCATGATGTGAAGCTGGGGGCGACATTCTTTGAATATGTCAAAACAGGGCGAAAAACATTTGAACTGCGAAAGAATGACCGCGGATATAAAGAAGGCGACACAATAGTGCTGCACGAGTACAAGGACGGAGCAACGACAGGCAGAACAATCACGAAGAAAATTGTTTACGTGCTGGAAGACTTCACAGGACTGGAAGACGGCTATTGCATTTTAGGACTGGGAGCAGTCGAAGAAGCACTTCAGGAAGCGGCAGCAGGCGCAGGACAGGACGCAGACAACAGAACACTGGAATATGGAGCATAGGAGGAACAAACATGCAGACAAAAGACGATATTAAGGGAATGGCACAGACATTCAGAGAAGCAGCGGACATTCTGGACGAGATCGCAGAACTTGACGACAAGGAGGGAATGACGCGAGAGGAAAGAAAAGAGAAAGAAGAAGAACTGTCAGCAAGATTCTTGCTGAAAATGGTCAAGATTCAGCAGGCATAAACAGCAGAAGGGGGAATTGACATGAACGAAATAATCTGCGAGAAATGCGCGGCGACATTCACACCTGACATGATAGAAATACAAAGCAGAGTGATCACGCAGGATGAAGAACACAACGACATCATCGAACAGTTTTATGAATGCCCGATCTGCGGCGCACATTACACAATCACAATCACTGACAGGGTGCAGCGAATAGCGATTCAGAAGCGCAGACAGCTTCAGACAGCAGTCAAGAACGCAATCAGGGCAGGAAGACCAGCAAGGGCGCAGACATACAAGAACAAAGAAAAAGAACTTGCAGACGACATTCAGGCGCGTGCAAAGATGTTAAAAGAACAATACGCAGAATATACGGAGGAATAAAACATGTACGAACATTTCACAAAGACACAGCAGCAGTTCGATGTCAGACGCGGCGATGTGTATTATATCAACAACAACAGAGGGCAGAGAGGAAACGAGATCAGGAAGGACAGACCAGCCGTCATTGTGTCGGCTGACTTCCTGAACAAACACAGCGGCGATGTGGTCGTTGTGTTCCTGACATCACAGCCGAAGAAAGACATGTCAACACATGTGACGATCAGAACGACTGGAAGAGTGTCGGAAGCATTGTGCGAACAGCCGACAACAATCAGCGTGGAAAGATTAAACAACAGAATCGGCAGTGTGACAGAAAGAGAAATGCAGCAGATAGACATTGCGCTTCAGATAGCTTTGAATCTGGATGCAGGAGCAAACACGCAGCCAGAACCCGAAAATCAATCGGGGGGGGGCATCACACAGCAGTGATAATGTACTTGAAAGCGAACACGATTGCATTATAAGACTTGAAGCAGAGCGAAACACATACAAGAAACTTTATGAAGACATTATGAACCGAAGGAGATAGAAAAACATGCGAAGTATATGGATTGAACAGGCGATCAGCAATCTGTGTGGAATTATCGTGATTATTTTGCAGCTAGGATTTATTACAATCCTGACAGCACTAATCATCCTGATTGCGGCAGTAACTATCAAGACAGCAATCAAGGGAATGAAGAAGGAGGAAACGAAAAAGAATGAATAAGGCGATACTAATGGGGCGACTGACAAGGGATGCACAGACGCGATATACAGAAGGCGCAGAGCCTATGGCAATATCACGCTTCACGCTTGCGGTTGACAGGAGAGTCCAGAGAGATCAGGAAGGACAGTCAGCTGACTTCATTTCCTGTGTTGCGTTCGGAAAGACAGGACAGTTCATGGAGAAGTATGGACAGCAGGGAACAAAGTTTGTGATTGAAGGACGCATTCAGACTGGCAGCTATACGAACAGAGAAGGTCGCAAGATTTACACAACGGAAGTTGTTGTGGAAGCGGCTGAATTTGCAGAAAGCAAAGCGGCAGCAGGCGACAGCCAGTCAAGACCACAACCAGCACCAGGCAACGGCTATGACTTTATGAGCATACCAGACGGCGTTGACGATTTGCCTTTTACATAAAGGCGCAGGAAGGAGTGAAAGACGTGAAACTGAAGGAATATGCAACAAAGATAAAAAACAGGCTTATGGGGCAGAACACAAAGCCACAGAAGGAAGAAAAAGACGATCTGTCAGAGAAAATTGTAGAACGCACACAGGAATTGATTGCGGAAGACAGACAGGAAGCTGTCAGGGCAGCAGTCGTGGAAGAACCTGAACCAGAAGAAACGGCAGAACAGCCGAAAGCAGAAAGAAACATCAGTGCAGATGTGATGAAACTGGCAGCAGTCACAAGAGGACTGAAGATTGATCCTGAATGGACAAAAGAAGAAACGATCAAAGCTGTATCGGAATACAGCGGACTTCCTGAAGAAGAAGTTGAAGTGCTGCTTGAATCGACAGCAAAGTGGGCGCAGGAAACATGAAGAAAAATGGTAAAGAGTATCACGGAAGCGTTTGAAAAGTTGAAGCCAGCGTTTGAACAGATAGGGAAAGCAATCACAGAAGCATTCAGGAAGACAAAATGGACAGGATTGCAGTTGCGAAAAGAGCTGATCAGCAATAACAGACGCAAAATGAAAGGAATGCCGATGATCAGGGCGAAGGCGATTGAAAAAGCCAGAAGGAATGAAAGGCGAAAGCCTAAAAAGTAGAAAGAAGGTGTGCAATGTGCAAAATAGCGATGAAACGCAGCAGGACATGACGGAAGCAATCAGGATCGCGGTGCGGAAGGCGTTTGCTGAAGTCAAAATTGAAGAAAAGAGAGCAGAGAAGAAAAAAACACTGTATAACACACGAAGATTGATGGAATCATACATAGATTTGAAAAAATACATCAATAATGCAATTACGGAGGAAGAAGAAGTCACAGAAGCGGCATACAGCGTCCTGAAGGGCGAAAATGCGAAGCTGAAATCTGTCAAGGAAGCGAAAATGGTCACAGCGATGATGATTATTAACATTGACAGGGCATTGACCGAACTGGAAACCGAAAGCAGGAAAGAAGGCACATTGTACAAGTATGAAGCGTTCAGAATGCACTATATTGACGGACTGACCTTTGAAGAAATTGCGGATCAGCTTGATTGCGGAAAAAACAGCCCTTCAAACTGGTGCAAGGCGATTTTGAAGAAAATGTCTGTCAAATTATTCGGAATTAACGGAATTTGAAAAAAGGCGATCTGAAAAAGGCTTTTTTCGAGGGAAACGACAACGAAAGCATGGGAAAAGCGTGGGAAAAGTGAGGGTTTTTATAGGGGACATCCTAAA
>OKUW01000656.1_pt1 | contig 12355 bp, 10 predicted proteins | sample 1606771 | NCBI WGS metagenome assembly OKUW01 (sample SAMEA3882553, study PRJEB24775) | human gut metagenome | biome: human-associated habitat; feature: intestine environment; material: feces | place: Netherlands | collected 2009/2010 | reverse complement strand
GCCAGCTTCCTCAATCAGTCCGCGTTCCATCAGCTTGGACACGGTGGAAGAGGAATCTACGCCGCGCACCTGCTCGATGAAGCTGCGGCTGACCGGCTGGTTATAGGCGATAATAGCCAGAACTTCCAGCGCAGCGGGCGAAAGCGGCGCGTTGCGGCGGGTATCCAAAATGCGATTGACCACCTCGCCATAATACGGGCGGGTCGCCATCTGCCAGCGGTCGCCGTCAAAATGCAGCAGCATCAGGCCGCTTTCGGTTTCATCATAGCGCTTTTGCAGCTTTTCCAGCAGAGTCAGCACCTCTGCCGGGTCGGCGCGCATGGCTTCGGCCAGGCGGTCGGTTTCCACCGGTTCGGCGTTGGCAAACAGCATGGCTTCTAGCATGCCAATTTTATTGCGCTGTGTGATCGGCATCGGCTGCGGCCTCCTTTCCTGTGGGTTGGTTTTGTTTGTTGCGCGGGCGGCGGGCGCGGTCCATCGTCAGGGTTCCGGTTTCATCCAGCCGCACACGCCCGGCGCGGATCAATTCCAGCAGCGCCAGGAACGTTGCCACATTGGTGCTGCGGCTTTCCTGCGGGCTGAACAGCTGGCCCATGCGGCACAGCGTACCTTTCAGCATACCGCGCAGCATGTGGGCCACACGGCTTGCCACCGATACGAACGGCGCGGTGACCAACGGTTCAAACCGCTCCTGGGTGGGCTTTTTGCGGCGCTGGCTGCGGCCCATCAGGCTGAACCACGCCTGCACCAGCCGGTCGGGATCCTGTTTGCGGGAATATTCCGCCGGGCCTTCCGGTTTTTGGGGCTGGCGCACCGCGGTGTACAAATCCCGCGCACGGCTGCCCAACTCCGCCGCCACCTGCTTGCAGGTGCTGTACTCGATCAGACGGCCGGTCAGCTCCGCTTTCATGCGTTCCGCTTCAGGGCTGCGTGGCAGCAACAGGGCGCTTTTCATCTGAACCAGGTGCGCGGCCATATCAATGAATTCGCTGGAGACTTCCAGCTTATCGGCCTGCATGGTCTGGATGGCGGCAGTATACTGCTCAATGAGTTCCATGATATTGATATCATAGAGGTTCATTTTATTTTTGCCAACCAGATAGAGCAGCAAATCCAGCGGACCTTCAAAATTATCTTCCTGTAGCTTAAAGGTAAGTGTTTCCATAAAACAGCGGATATCGTTCCTTACTTAAATTGAGATGTGCCATCAGGCAATGCCGAACAGCAGTTCCACAAAGCCGGTCAGGTTCAGCAGCAAACGCCACGCCGCGTTTACGCAGAGATTGAGCGGGGTGTTGAGCAGGCCAAAGAACACCAGAAGCAGCACAACGCCCATGATGTATTTTTCATACCGCATGGCCTGAAAATACAGTTTTTGCGGCAAGAACAGCAACACAATGCGGCTGCCGTCAAACGGCGGCACCGGCAGCAGATTGAACAGCCCGGTCAGCAGATTCGCCGCCCAGAACGCGCTGCCTCGGATAGTGACAGTCTGCGCAAGACGCACCGCCCATACCCCAGCAAGGGCAAAATTGACTGCGGGCCCGGCGGCAGCAAGCACGAACCTCTGGAGTGGGGAGAACCTCTCCCCTGCCGTACGCATACAAAAGCCGGTCATGGTCACCTCGATGACCGGCAGACGCCTTTGCTGGATGCAGTAGACAAGGATGTGCCCCAGCTCGTGCAAAACAGCCGCCAGCAGTCCCAGCCGCAGAAAGCCACTGGCATCAAAGTAGAGCAGCAGGTACACCACACCGCACAGCAGCACCGGGTCCCGGAATACAAGCTTCCCCACCCGCAGCCGGCTCACGGGGCATTCTCCAACAGGGCGGCGGGGTCGCAGGCAGTGCCCTGCTGCCACAGTTCCAGATGCAGGTGCGCACCGGTGGCGCGGCCTGTCTGCCCTACTGTGCCCAGCGTCTGCCCGGCCTGCACCACCTCTCCCGGGCGGACATAGAGGTATTGCAGGTGTGCGTAGCGGGTCTCGCGGCCATCCGGGTGCAGGATGCGCAGATGGTTGCCGTAGCTTGGGCTGTATGCCGCCGCTGTCACTACCCCGCCCTGCACCGCTTGCACTGCCGTGCCCGCCGCGCAGGCAAGGTCAAGTCCCCGATGGAACGCAGACTTGCCAGTAAAGGGGTCTGTCCGCGCGCCGTAGGCGTCCGAGACGCGCCACGCCGTGGTATCCAGCGGAAAGCAGTGCTTTTGCGTGTTCCGGGCAGCCTGCACCGGCAAAGCTGCCAGCAGACAGAGTGCCAGCCCTGCCAACACAATTGCCATGATACCCCACCGCCGTCTGCGTATTTTAGCTGCCTGTCCGCTCCGTTTTACCCGCATACGCCCGCCCTCCTATCCTGAAAAGTGTATGCACAAGTGGCAGACAGGAGAACACAAACAAAAAAGCAGAGCCGCCGCACAAATCTCTGCGCAGCAGCTCCGGTTTTGGTTTACATGATTTTACAGCTCAGCGCCGGAAAAAGTTCCCGATGCGTTCCAGCAGGCTCTTTTTCTTGGGCGCGGTGACAGCAGGCTTTGCAGCCGGGCGGGGTGCAGCGGGCGTTTTCGGCGCGGGCTGCGCAGCGCGGGGCTTGTTGTTCAGCATCTGTTCCAGTGCCTCGTAGTGGTCGGGCTGCTGCGCCGCCGGGGCGGCATTCTCTGCCTTTTCCGGTGCGGGCTGGAACACATGGGGCAGCTCCTGTTTGAGCTGTTCCACGGTAACTTCCTGACAGACTGCCGCCGGTTTTTCCGTTTCCGGGGTGGAGGTGGTGCACTTCCACGGCTCGGGGCGCTGCCAGTCGTTGCGCAGCAGCTCGTACATACCCATCTGGCCGTTGACCAGCGGCTCACCCTCGGCGGGCTTCACCTTTTGATAGCTACCGCTGGCATCCATGACCCGGGCGTTGACGTTATCCCGCAGCTGCAGCTGAAGGATATCGGTGAGCTTTTGCACCAGAACAGGATCCTCCACCCGCACGCCTACCTCCACACGGCACTCAGTATTACGGGTGAGGAAGTCACCGGAAGCAATGTAGATGCGGGTGTGGGTGCCATCAAAGAAGCTGTAAATGCGGCCATGCTCCAGATACCGTCCCACCAGACTGCGGATGTGCAGATTCTCGGTCTTGCCGGGCACCTCTGCGCGCACGCAGCAGATGCCGCGCACGATCATATCAATGCGCACCCCGGCGCAGCTGGCTTCCTGCAATTTCAGGATGATATCCCGGTCGCTGATGGAGTTGTTTTTCAGGATCATGGAAGCCGGGCGGCCCATGCGGGCGGCAGCGATGACGTGATCCATCTCGTCCAGCAGCACGCTCTTGAAGCGCAGCGGGGCAACCAGCATCTTGTCGCTTTCCTCGGTGAGCTGCTGCACGGCCAGATTGCGGAACACTTTGGAGGCTTCCTCGCCGATGCGCTCGTCTGCGGTGATGAAGGAATAATCGGTATACAGTTCGCTGGTTTTTTCGTTGTAGTTGCCGGTACCGATCTGGGTGATGTAGGAGTAGCCCTCTGCACCCTTGCGGGTGATAAGGGTCAGCTTGGAGTGCACCTTATAGTCCTCAAAGCCGTAGATGACGGTGCAGCCTGCGCTTTCCAGCTGCTTGGACCAGTCGATGTTGTTCTGCTCGTCAAAGCGGGCGCGCAATTCCACCAGCGCCACCACTTCCTTGCCGTTTTCGGCGGCTTCCATCAGTGCCTGCACGATCTGAGACTCCCGCGCCATGCGGTAGAGAGTCATCTTGATGGAGATGACGTCCGGGTCCTGTGCGGCCTTTTTGAGCATGGTGATAAAGGGACGGATGGACTGGTACGGATAGCTGAGCAGCACGTCATGCTTCTGCACCTCAGTGGCAAGATCATAGTCCGGCGGCGGCAGCATGGGGCGTGCGGGGGTGTAAAACAGCGCCGGGTGACCCTCGGTCTCCATGCGGCCGGAAAGCTTAAAGAAGAAGCTCAGGTCCAGCGGGCTCTTTTGCAAGAACACCCGCTTGCGGGTCAGTTCCAGACGGCTGCACAGCAGCCGCTCCACCTCCGGTGCGGGGGCGGGCGTGATCTGCAAACGGACAGCGGCCAGCTTGCGGCGGCGCCGGAGCAGCTCGGTCATGATCTCGCGATAATCAATATCGTGATCCATCATGCCCTCTTTTACATCGATATCCGCGTTGCGGGTGACCCGGAACAGGCATTTTTCCTGAATGGAATCCTTGCCGAAGATGTTGGACGCATAGTGCAGCACCAGTTCCTCGGTGAGGGCAAACTGCACAGCGCCGTCCTTTTTGATAAAATGCATCCGCTCCATCTGGCTGGAGATGGGCACGATGCCAAGGCTCTGCTCCTGTGTGTGCTTTTCCTTGAGCAGCACGCCAAGGTAGATCTCCTTGTTGCGCAAAAACGGGAACGGGTGGCGGTTATCTACGATCTGCGGGCTGAGGATGGGGAACAGTTCCGACTGGAAGTATTTTTTCCAGAGATGCTCTTCTTCCTTGGTCAGGTGGTCGAAATCCACCTTATGGTAGCCGTTCTCTGCCAGATTTTCCAGCGCCTTTGCGTAGAATTTATCGCATTCCTCCTGCAGCTGCGCCGTTTTGGGCATAATGGCGGCCAGCTGCTCGGCGGCGGTCATGTTGGTCTTGTTTTCCCGCTTTTCCTTTTTGGTCTTGCTCTGCTCAAGGTTTGCGCGCTCCTGCAAGGAGCCTACGCGCACCATGAAAAACTCGTCCAGATTGGAGCCGTAAATTGCCAGAAACTTGATCCGCTCGCCCAGCGGGACGTTTTTGTCCTTGCCCAGCGCCAGAACGCGGCGGTTGAAATCCAGCCAGCTCAGTTCGCGGTTGATAAAGATCGATTCGTCACTCATAACAATATATCTCCGTATTTCCTCTTTGACCATGGCAACAAGCGGGCTGCGCCCTAGCGGACATACGCCTGCCCTGCCCATGAATCCACCATTGCTTGGGTAATGCCCGGCACCTGCGCGGCATCCTCCACCTGTGCAAACGGACCGTACTGCGCCCGGTAGTCCAGAATGGCCTGTGCATTGCGGGGGCCGACACCGGGCAGGGTGCACAAGGCATCTGCATCGGCTGTGTTCAGCTCCACCTGTGTGTACGCCGCCAGCGCCTTTGTGTCCGGCAGTGTCTGCGGGGTCTGTGCTTGCAGCGGCACTGCAAACCGGAACGCCAGCCCTGCACAGATCCCTGCGGCGGCAAGGCACAGCAGAAAAAACAGCCCCTCGCGGTGCTTTTGGTTCGGCATAGGTCCTCCTCCCCATTCTACCTGATTTTTTGCTAAAAAGAAAGCCCTCTGCGGGAAAATAGCAGAGGGCTTTGCACAAATTTTACACGGATTTTTCAGCAGCACGCACCATGCGGTACAAAACCTCCACAGCAGCGCCACCGGCGGCATCCGTCAGGGTGATCTGCTCGGCGGCAAGGCGCAGCTCTGCCGGGGCATCGGCGGCCACTGCGCTGTGCTCTACAGCCTGCACCAGTTCCAGCATGGGCTGACCGCCCGCCAGCGCAAGGACCTGCTCCGCGCCCACCTGCGCCATGGCGCAGACGGTGTCCAGCATTTCCCGGCCGGAGATTCGCTTCGGGGTGAGAACAAGAGTGTCCGGGGCGATACGCTCGCCCAGCAGGGCAACACGATCCCCGATGGCCTTTTCTGCCAGCGAGATCAGGGGTACAGACTTGCTGTCCTGATACAGCAGCACCCGCAGCACCTGCTCGGGGCGGATGTCGGCGGCGTTTGCCAGCAGATACGGGGTCCACTCCTGCCGCAGATGGCGCTCCAACGCATTGCTCATGCGCAGCACCCGGGTGGTGCCGTCCTGCATCTGCACGGCGACACCCACGCCGGGGGCATCCGGCAGGCAGGTAAAAAGCTCCTGCTGCTGGGCAAAGCTGCACAGGGGCACCCGGTTGCCGTCGGCATAGTGGTAGGCCATGGTGCCGCCGCACACCAGCGCAGGCGCTGCCAGACGCACGCTGCCCAGAATGGAGCGCACGGCGCGCGGAGAGCGCTGCGAAAAAACAGTCAGTCTGCCGCCGCGGCTGCTGAACAACTGCAAAACATCCCGCACCACCTGGGTCAGATTGCCATCCTCGCCCAGCAGCAGGTTATCCAGATCACAGAGCACCAGAGTGGATGCCAGAGAATCGTTCATGTGTTTTTCCTCCTGAGTGTTGCGAGAAAATGGGCAAAGTAGTCCGGCAGCTCGGAATCGAACCGCAGCTGCTCCCCGGTGATGGGGTGGATAAAGCCCAGCGTTTTGGCGTGCAGGCACTGGCCGTGCAGGCTGGTGATGCAGTTGTGAGGGCCGTACACCGGGTCCCCCGCTACCGGATGGTGGATGGAGGCCATATGTACGCGGATCTGATGGGTGCGGCCGGTCTTTAGGCGGCATTCCAGCAGGGTGAACTCGCCCAGCCGCTCCAGCACCTTGTAGCCGGTGTAGGCGTACTTGGTGTGAGGCTCAGTGGCCGGGTAGACTGCCATTTTTTTGCGGTCGGTCTTGCTGCGGCCAAGGTTTGCTTCCACAAAGCCCTCGTCCTGCGCAAAGCCGCCGTAGACCACCGTCTGATAGGCACGCTCCACGCTGTGCACCGCCATCTGCTGGGAAAGGCCGATGTGGGTGGCGTCGTCCTTTGCCACCACCAGCAGGCCGCTGGTGTCCTTATCGATGCGGTGGACGATGCCGGGGCGGATCTCGCCGCCAATGCCGGAAAGGCTGCCCTTGCAGTGCCACAGCAGGGCGTTGACCAGCGTGCCGTCCGGGTTGCCGGGTGCGGGGTGCACCACCATGCCCTTGGGCTTGTTGACCACCAGCAGGTGGGCATCCTCGTAGACGATGTCCAGCGGGATATCCTGCGGCACAGCCTCGATAGGCTTTGCGTCAGGGATCTCCAGCAGCACGGTGTCTCCTGCCTTGAGTTTCAGGCTTTTGGCCACAGCCTTGCCGTTGCACTGCACATGACCCTCGGCCACCAGCGCTTGCAGCGCCGAGCGGGACAGGCCGGTGTCCTCGCCGCTGAGAAAGCGGTCGATGCGCTGCCCGGCAGTCTCCTGCTCTACGATAAATTCACGCTGTTCCATGGTTTATTGCTCCTTGACGGCATCATCGGCATGGAGCTCATCCAGAAAGATCACCAGCACCCACAGTGCCACGCCCACGCAAACACAGATATCCGCAAAATTGAACACAGCAAACCGCATGAACAGCAGGTTGATGTAATCCACCACCTCGCCGTTGAGCACACGGTCGATCAGGTTGCCGATACCGCCGCCCAGCACCAGCACCAGTGCTGCCTGCTGCAAGCGCTTGCCGCGGCTGCGAAAGAACAGCCCATAGGCCACTGCCAGCAGCGCCGCACTGGTGGCGATGATCAGGAACAGCTGCTTGCCGCTGAGCAGGCTGAAGGCCATGCCCTGATTGAGCACGAACCGCAGCTCCACCACATGAGGGATGAGCGGCATAGCGCCAACCGGCTGCAAAGCCTGCACCGCCCACAGTTTGATCAGCTGGTCGATGCCGACCAGTGCAGCCACAGCCGCCAGATTGAAGAGTACAAATGCCATTAGCTACCTCGTTTCTGTTATAAAAAACGGCGCTCCCCGATCAAGGGAGCGCCGCCCTTTTTACAAAACAGATTTGTATTGATGCGGGACGCTTATGCTTCCACAACGCTGGCGCAGCGTGCGCACAGAGTGGGGTGTGCAGGATGGCTGCCGATGGAAGCAGAGTACTTCCAGCAGCGCTCGCACTTGTCGCCGGTGGCGTGTGCAGCTGCAACGCCCAAGCCCTCGACAGCGCTGGCAGCGCCGCCCTCACCCTTGACCAGCTCCACATGGGAGACGATCATCAGGTCGGCCAGCTCGTCCATGGGGATGCTGTTCAGCAGGTCATAGACGGCATCGCTGCAGTACAGGGTGACGGAAGCTTCCAGAGAAGCACCGATGAGCTTTTCAGCACGGGCCTGCTCCAGCACCTTCTTGACCTCATCGCGCACGGCGATGAGCTGTGCCCACTTTGCCTTGAAGGCATCGTCGGCGGCGTACTGACCGGCCTTGGGCATCTGCTCGAACACCACATACTTGTTCATACCCTCGGTCTTGGGCATGAAGTCCCAGATCTCCTGACTGGTGAAGCACAGGATGGGGGCAATGATCTTGTCCAGAGCGACAAGGATCTTGTACATAGTGGTCTGGGCTGCCTTGCGGGCTGCGCCGTTGGTGCAGTACAGACGATCCTTGGTGACGTCCAGATAGAAGTTGGACATAGCAACCACGCAGAAGTTGTACACGGCGTGGTAGACCTTGTTGAAGTCGTACACAGCGTAGCCTGCGTTGGTGTTGACGATCAGGTCATCCAGCGCAGCCAGTGCCCAGCGGTCGATATCCTGCAGCTGGTCGTCTGCCACACAATCGGTGTTGGGGTCAAAGCCGTCCAGATTGCCCAGAATGAAGCGGGCGGTGTTGCGGATCTTGCGGTATGCCTCGCTCAGCTGCTTGAAGATGTTCTTGCCGGCGCGCACGTCCACGGTGTAGTCGGAAGAAGCCACCCACAGGCGGATGATATCGGCGCCGTAGTCCTTGATGATCTCGCTGGGCTCCACGCCGTTGCCGGCGCTCTTGTGCATCTGCTTGCCCTGCTCGTCCACCACCCAGCCGTGGCACAGCACGGACTTATAGGGTGCGCAGCCCTTGCTTGCAACGCTGGTCAGCAGGCTGGACTGGAACCAGCCGCGGAACTGGTCGCCGCCCTCCATATACATATCGGCCGGGAAGCGCAGCTCAGGCCGCTCTTCCAGAACGGCGGCGTGGGTGGAGCCGGAGTCGAACCAGACGTCCATGATGTCGGTGTCCTTCTCCCACTCGGAAGCGCCGCACTTCTCGCACACTTCACCTGCGGGGATGATCTGCTCGGCATCGTACTTATACCATGCATCAGAGCCTTCCTTGCGGAACAGGGCGCTGACAGCCTTGATGGTAGCATCGGTGATGTGGTAGGTGCCGCACTTCTTGCAGTAGAAGGCGGGGATGGGCACGCCCCAAGTGCGCTGGCGGCTGATGCACCAGTCGTTGCGGTCACGCACCATACCGGTCATACGGTCATGACCCCAATCCGGCATCCAGGTGACGGTATCGATGGCCTTGTACACGTCCTCGCGGAACTTGGCAATGGAGCAGAACCACTGCTCGGTAGCGCGGAAGATGATGGGGTTGTGGCAGCGCCAGCAGTGGGGGTACTGGTGCTTGATGTGCACCTGACCCATCACAGCGCCGGAAGCAGTCAGGTCGGCCAGAATGGTCTTGTTGGCTGCCCACACGCGCTGACCAGCGTACTTACCGGCCAGCTCGGTCAGGTAACCGCCGTCGTCCACGGGCACAGTGATGGGCACCTGCGGATACTTCTGGCAGACGTTGAAGTCGTCCACGCCGTGGCCGCCTGCGGTATGCACGCAGCCGGAACCGCTTTCCAGCGTGACATGGTCGCCCAGAATGACCCAGCCCTCCTTGGGCAGGTAGACGTGGTTGTAGCGCATCAGCTCGAACTCAGCGCCGCTGACCGGCTCGCCCACCACCTCGTAATCAGTGATGTGGCAGGAATCCATGACGCTCTTGACGAGGTCGGTGGCCATGATGTGGAACTCATCGCCGATCTTGACGAAGGAGTACTCGAACTGGCCGTTCAGGCAGATGGCCTCGTTGGCGGGCAGGGTCCAAGTGGTGGTGGTCCAGATGACGAAGTAGGTCTTCTCCATCGGGATGCCGTGCTTTGCCAGCACACCGTTGGGGTCCTGAGAGACGTGGAAACGCACGAAGATGGAATCGCAGTCGTCCTCGCCGTACTCGATCTCGGCCTCTGCCAGAGCGGTGCGGCAATCGGGGCACCAGTAGACCGGCTTCAGACCCTTGTAGATGTAGCCCTTCTTGGCCATCTCGCCGAAGATCTCGATCTGACGAGCCTCAAACTCAGGCTTCAGGGTCAGGTAGGGGTGCTCGAAGTCACCGATAACGCCCAGACGCTTGAACTGGTCGCTCATGATGTCGATGTGCTCGGTGGCAAACTTCTCACAGATCTGGCGCAGCTCGAGCTTGGAGATGTCCTTCTTCTTCTCGCCGACGGAGGACAGGGCCTTCAGCTCAATGGGCAGGCCGTGGGTATCAAAGCCGGGCACATAGGGAGCCTGATAGCCCTCCATGTTCTTTTCGCGGATGATGATATCCTTGATGATCTTGTTCAGGGCAGTGCCCATGTGGATATTGCCGTTTGCATACGGAGGGCCGTCGTGCAGAATGAACTGGGGCTTGCCCTCATTGTGCTTCATGAGCTGGTTGTACAGGTCGTTGTCGTCCCAATCCTTGAGCATGACCGGTTCCTTTTTGGGCAGGCCGGCACGCATCTCGAACAGGGTCTTGGGCAGATTCAACGTACTGTCGTACTGCGATTTGTTCTTAGCCAATGGTTTACACTCTCCTCTATTTTTGCGTTGGGTGCCTTACTCGCTGAACTTGACGCCCTGAAAAGCATCATAGTCCGGCTCGTCCGGCTTAAAATCAGCAGGAGGCGCGGGCGGCGGGTCCAGCTTGAGCTGGCTTTCGTCCTTTGCCCAGAAATCCTCGCTGCTGTCAGCCGCCTTGTCGTCATCGGCAAGGGCGGCAGGTTCAGTGGTTTTGGTCGTTTCGGCAGGCTGCTCGGCCGGAGCTGCTGCAGCGTCGGCTGCGGGGGCAGCATCAGGCTGTGCGGCGGGCTGCTCTGCGGCAGTCTCCTGCGCAGGCTCTGCGTCCTGTGCGGGGGCGTCCTGTGCAGCTTCCTTGGTTTCCTTCTGGAACTCCGGCAGACGGCTCAAAGACTCCACATGGCTGCGGTACAAATTGAGCACATCGGCCTTGAAGCGGGTGACCTCCAGACGGACGCGGTCGTACTCCCGTTCCTCAGCCAGACGCTTCTCGTTGGCCTCGTTCTCGATCTCGTCTGCGCGGTCGCTTGCCTTTTGCAGCAGCTCGTTGGCGTCGCGGATGATATCGTCGCCCCGCAGATTTGCGCGGTGGATGATCTCCTCAGCCTTCTGGTTTGCTTCGCGGATCACGTTTTCGCCCATGCGCTGAGCATTGATCAGCGCACTCTTGAGCATATCGCCGTCAGCCTCAAAGCTTTGCAGCTCGCCCTTGAGCTTCTGGTTCTCTGCGGTCAGATCTGCGATCTGCTTGCGCAGCTGCTCTGCCTGCGCATCGTTCTGCTGCAGCTGCTCCTCGACCTTGTCCAGAAAACGATCCACGTCCTCTGTACGGTAGCCGCGGAGGTTTTTTTCAAATTGTACAGAGCGGACATCCTGCGGAGTCAGCATAGTCATTTCCTCCCATAGCTTTTAATATTGAAAGAACTCAATGATCGAACGATCTTTTTTACTTTTCCCGGGCAATGCGGTCAGCCGGAAGCGGCCCTTGCCGCGCACGGTGAACACATCCTGCTCGTATACAGGGGCATGGGGCTTTTCTACCGGCAGATGGTTGATCTCTACCCTGCCCGCTTCGATCAGCTCCGCAGCAGTACCGCGGCTGACGTGCAGCATGGCAGAAAGCACCGCGTCCAGCCGCAGGGAGGACACGGTGGCAGTGAGCAGCTGCCGCTCCGGCGCCGGGAAAGCCGGGATCTCTTCCGGCTCCAAAAGACGGGTGGACACCTCGGTGCGCCCCGCCTGGCACAGCTCCCGGCAGATAAGCTTTGCCGCCGGCTCCAGCGCGAACACATAGGCTGTGCCCGGCGCATCGGCGGGCAGCAGAATATCGCCCAGTGCTTCGCGCTTGAGGGCAAGCCCCATCAGGCTGCCCAGATAGTCCTTGTGCGCCGGAAGCGCCGCACCGGGCAGTACCCGGCATTGCAGCTGTACGCAGCGCACCGGACACTCGCCGTAGCTGTACTCCGGCTCCAGACAAAGCACCCGGCGCTCGGCTTCGGGCCAGCCGCCGTCAAAACGCCAGCCGTCCCGCACACCGGCACGCCCCAGTGCCGCCCGGGCAAGATCCTGTTCCCGGTCGCTGAGGAACGCGGAGTACCGGGCTATGCCGCGGGAAAAAGCCGCATCGGCAAGATCCTCGATATGCCGCATGAGATAGCGTTCCTCATCGTTGCGGGCGGGTACAAAGCCGCGCACCGCACCGGCTGCCGGATCAATAGAATGCGCCATTGTTCTCCAGCTCGTCCAGCAGGTCACCCATGATATCCACGTTGTACGGAGTGATGATGAAGGTGCTGTTGGCCACGCGCTTGATCTGACCATTGTTTGCATATGCAACACCGGACAGGAAGTCCACCAGACGGCGGGACACTTCCTTGTTGGTGGACTCCAGA
>OKUW01000655.1_pt1 | contig 12357 bp, 4 predicted proteins | sample 1606771 | NCBI WGS metagenome assembly OKUW01 (sample SAMEA3882553, study PRJEB24775) | human gut metagenome | biome: human-associated habitat; feature: intestine environment; material: feces | place: Netherlands | collected 2009/2010 | reverse complement strand
GATGGTTGTCGTTAGCCATCTTTTTTTCTTTTTATGATAAAAATTTTGGGAGGGTGTGACTCGACATGAGTCACACCCTCCCTCTCTTAGAACTGTCTATTGATATGCTCCCTTCTAGGTAGACAAGTGAAATAATAAAAACTTGTCACTTAGGAGGGAGCATATTTTATGTCTAGAAGAAAAGTATCTGTTGAGGATAAGATATATGCTGTAAATCTATATCTGGATGGAAAAGAAAGCCAACGGCGAATTGCCCATATGTTTGATGTAAGTCTCGCATCTGTCCAACAATGGATTCGAAACTATGAATCTATGGGAGCAAATGCATTCACATTGAAAGGGAATAAAAAATATTCCAAAGAATTGAAACAACAAGCAGTCTTAGATTTTTTAGCAGGCTATGGTTCTCAAGATGATATTTGCAAAAAATACGGAATCCGTTCAAAAGCTAAGTTACAAATCTGGATAAAGAAGTATAATGGTCATGAAGAATTAAAATCTTCTGGAACAGGAGGAAACATTATCATGACCAAAGGAAGAAAAACCACTTTTGAAGAACGGGTTGAAATAGTACAGTATTGTATCGCACATGATCGTAATTATGCCCAAACAGCAGAACAATACCAGGTGTCCTATCAACAGGCTCGCAATTATATAGTCAAATATGAAGCTGGTGGAGTGGAAGCTTTAAGAGATAACCGTGGCAAACGAAAACGTCCCGATGAGATGAGTGAATTAGAAAAGCTGCGTGCTGAAGTTAAAATTTTAAAAGCAGAGAAAGAACGTGCTGAAATGGAGGCATCTTTTTTAAAAAAACTCGAAGAAATAGAGAGGAGGCGGGGCTAAGCCTGGTCCGTCATGAACATATATATCAGGCAATCAAAGAAGAACACAAAGAACATAATTATCCAATCGCTGCACTTTGTAAACTTGCTAATGTTTCTAGAGCAGCTTATTATAAATGGCTACACAGAGAAATTCCTAAAAGTGAACAAAAGAATAGGTTTATTGCCGACGAGATAGAAAAGATTCATACAGACTCACCGGATAAAGGCTATCGAAGAATCAGAGATGATTTGGAACGATATCATGGTATTGATGTAAACGATAAACGTGTGCTACGCATTTGCCGTAAACTTAATATAAAATCAACTATCAAGTATTCTAACAACGGATGCACAAGACATGCTCCAAACCCTCAGTATATAGCTGAAAACATACTTAATCGGGAGTTCACTGCCAAAGCACCAAATGAAAAATGGCTCACTGATGTGACAGAATTCCATTATTATATTGGGATGGAAAAGCATAAAGTTTATCTAAGTGCAATACTGGATCTATATGATAGACGGATTGTTTCGTATGTTATTCGTGATAAGAACAACAATGCTTTGGTGTTTGATACGGTAGACAATGCTTTACTTAGAAATCCTGGTGCGCAGCCACTGTTTCACAGTGACAGGGGATTCCAATATACGAACAGGACATTTCATACAAAACTTGTAAATGCTGGAATAATACAAAGCATGTCGCGAGTTGCTAAATGTATCGACAATGGACCAATGGAAGGCTTTTGGGGAATTCTGAAGAGAGAGCGATACTATGGAAAACGATTCACCGATAGAGGTACTCTCGTAAAAATGATCGAAGATTATATAGATTACTACAACAATAAACGCTTGCAAAGGAATCTTGGAATTTTAACGCCAATGGAAAAACACGAAAATTACTTGCCAGCTGCATAAAAACTGCCAGCAGATAAATTTCTACTGGCAGGAAAAATTTATATTTTTTCAATTGTCTACTTGACGGGGAGCGGTTCATTTCCCGACAGCCCCTTGCAAGTTAAGCTTTGTTATTTTTTTTTGATGAAGGCTTTTTCATTTGCTGATGCTGGAAGGTCTGGAGTTGTTCCCTTTGGAACCAGACGAACCTCAATTGCCTCGAGACGTTTTGCGTATCCTTCTGTTCCTGAAGATTCTCCATTCTTAGCCCATGCAAGCCATCCATAATCCTGAGCATGAACTCTGTAGTATACATCATAGTTCTTTGCTACATCACCAGACAGTTGGATCTGAATTGCTTCCAGACGTTTACACTGTCCAGTTGTTCCGGATAATGATCCGTTAGATGCCCAATTCTTCTCCCATCCAATATCCTGAACGTGAGATCTGTACTGGATTGAGCTGTTCACTGAAGACGGGAGTTTCATACGGATAGATTCCATACGTTTGCACTCGCCTTCTGTACCTGCCATAGCACCGTCATATACATATGCCTGTGTACCATAGTCCTGTACATGTGTCTGGTATCCGACCAGTCTTGCTTTCATAGCTTCTTTGATAGTACCAATAAGTTCTGGTGCTTTGTCCCCTTTGGTAACCAGCTGAATCCTGATTGCTTCAAGACGGTATCCGTAACCAGCTGTTCCTGCTTCTTCGCCATTCTTAGCCCATCCGAGCCATCCGAAGTTCTCGGCATGTACGCTGTAGTATACGTCATAATTCTTTTCAACTTCACCAGTCAGTTTGATCTGGATTGCTTCCAGACGTTTACACTGTCCTTCTGTACCGGATTTTGCTCCGTCTTTACTCCAGTTCTTTTCCCAACCGATGTCCTGAATATGTGTACGATATTCGATAGATCCAGAAACATCATCTGGTAACTTGATCTTGATAGCCTCTAATCTTTTTGCTTCACCAACTGTACCAGACGTTTGTCCGTCTTTCTTCCAGTCTTCTTCCCAGTCATAATCCTGACGGTGAACTTTGTAAGATACGGACATTTTTGTACTCTTTGTAGCTGTAGCTGTAAATTCCTTACCAGTTTCATCTGTGTATTTAGCAGTTGCTGTGTAGATGATCTGACTGTTCTTGTCTTCTTTAACAACATCTGCAGTTACGTCATTAGAATCTTTACAACGGCTGCATACGAATGTTGCAACAGCTGTATATCCTTTTTCTTTATCAGCTGTCCATTTCCATCCGTCTTTTTCTGAGACTTTGTAATCATGACCGAGAGCTGCTACTTCTTCTGTCTTAGTACCTTTGTAATCTTTGCCTTCAAATGTAACTGTAGCTGTGTAAGTAATCTTACCTGCCTCTGTACATGTTGCGCCATCAGATTTCTCAGTTACTTTTGCATCAACTGTTTCTACATGTTTCTCATCATTTGCACATGTAAATGTTGCTGTTGCTGTGTAAGTGTTGTTTTCACCCTTTGTCCAGTTCCATACAGGAGCACCATACTTATGGCCAAGGGCTGCCAATTCAACTTCATATGTATCTGTTAATGTACCAATTTCTGTCTTACCTTCAGCATCCTTTACTGTTGCTGTTGCTGTATAGACATCTTTACCTTTTTCTGTACATGTTGCAGCTACAGATTTCTCTGTATCTTTAACTGCATCAGCAACTGTAATCTGCTCTGCTTTAGGTTCATCATCACATACAGAACACTTAACACCTGTTACAGATGCTGTATATCCAGTTACATTGCCGTTGTCATCTTTTACTGGTTCCCATGCCCATGTACCTGTGTACTGGTGCTGACCTGCGTCAGATGTCTTCTTATCAGATGCAGTATATCTGTAACCATCATCTGTCTTACCTGTTGCTTTGTAAGTAGATGTTACACCCTGATCACATGTACCAGTGTGACTAACAAGTTTAGCCGTTGCAGTTACTTTTTCTGAAAGAGCTTTCTCAATAGAATCTCTGTTAGCTTTGTTTGTTGCATTTTCATCTGATTCAAGGAGACAATCCAGTTTATTGATCTGATTTGCACAAGTTTCACATTTCAGATTCTGGAATGTAACGCTTGTGTGATCATCGCTCCACTCAGCATCTGTTGCTGTGTAAGCATGTCCTTCTGCTGCGTTCTTCTGAGCTTCATCCCAGATAGCTTTTCTTTTCTCGTATGTAGAATTAGCCTGTTCATATTTGGACTTAACAGGTTCTGTAATACAAGCACCGCACTCTGGGCAAACATAGTTGTCTGCTTCATTCCAATTGCCATTATCATCTTTTGTATAATATGTTTCATGGAACTTGATGTAATGATGCTCGTGTGCTGTACCTTCTTCTTCAACACGTGTACCGTCTTTAATCAGGCCGCAGTCAGAACAACGTTCTTCTGTAAATGCGTTGCGTCCGCATGTTGCAGGTACAGAAACTGTCTTATAGTTATGAGAATCACCTGTCAAAGTCTTCAAATCAACTGTATCAACAAAGTTTGCAGACCACATGAACTCGTCATTATCATTGCTCTGACTGCCCATGAACTGCTGATACTTCTTGTAGTTTGTATAAGTCGGATTGTAATCTGTCTCTTCGAATTCATAACCGTAGCTGGAATGGTCAAGCAGTTTGCTCTTACCTGAAATGAACGCGAAGTTTGTACCGATTGAAACAACCAGTTCGTCACCCTTCACAGTCAAACCTGCGATTGGATGATTTGTGACAGTGAAATCTGCACTCTTTTCATCTGTTGTTGTAAACGCCATACCGCCAAACAACTTTGTATTATCACGTTTTGCAGATACTGTATTGTATTCCTTCACAACGGCTACTGCACCGTCTGCAGGATTGTAGGAAACGATATCGTTGGATACGTTGAAGTAAATCTTACCATCTGTATACAGTGCTGCTGTCAGACCGATGGATGGGTAAATGCTCTGTTCATCCACAAACTGTGCATACAGTTTGGTCAGAAGATCATTCTTCTCCATCTTACCGTCTTTGTTCAGAACGCTTACAAATGTATCGTCATCATCGTCGTTTTCCTTGTCTGTGAAATTAATCAGTGTCTCATAATCGCTGTCGCCATCGCCTGTATCCTTATTTGTCAGTTTATGACGAACAATCTTGTACTCTGCAGCCTTCTGGCTCTGATTCATGCTTGTACTGTTTACTCTGTCAAACAAGTCTGTAGAATCATACATGTAGTACGCATAACCGTCTGCATAGTAAACATTACTTGCGGCACGCGCCATCCATGCTTTTTCATATGTTGTATCTGTTGCTTCATTCTGATAAAGTGATCTTAAAACACTAAAGTTACCCTGATACAATTTTCTTGCATCTGTATCGCTGAACAGGAAGAAGACATGGTTCATATCACCATCTGTCTCGACACGGTCACGACTCATAACTTCTGTGTAGACATCTGTATAACAAGGGTCTACATAGTACCACTGACCATCCACCTTGACTGCATTCCAGTAATGGTCGGAACCGAAGTCTTCCTGTTCTTCGCCATACATTGTAACGTTGGACTGGAAGGAAATTCTTACAAGGTCAACTGTGTAGCCTGCATTGATATCCAGTGTCTTACCATCTGAACCATAGTACAGTTCTTTGGCTGTCTTCCAGTTATCACATACTTCAGATGTAGATCCATCACCTGCTGTCACTGTTTTCTTACTGTCATACGCATCTGTCTTATCAGGATCAATCAGATAGATATCTTTATCCAGGCACTGCACAAGATATGAAAAAGCTCTGGAGTAACCCAAACATACAGATGTACCCATACCGAATGCACCAAACTGAGTACCTTCCCAATAGTTGATGACACCAGTTGTCATACCGGTTGCAGCCTGCTTCGCATAGATTGGAATCGCCTGCTTAAAGCTTGTTTCCTTCGTTCCATCACCGTTCATATCCAATGCCGGATCATCGCTATCTAACTGCTGCTGAGTAAGCTGCTCAACAGTCACCTTAACTCCAGGAGCATTCTCAGGGTCTGCCTCAACACCATTTTCTTCCGCATCTTTGATAAATGCGTCTGCCTGCTCTTTAAGCTGATCAGCAGCATCATCACCAAAGTTAGTTCTTGCAAATGCATCTGGATCTTTATCAATATCTGTCTTATGCTGTTCAACATAAGCCTTTGCCTGTTCCTGAGCTGCTTGTTTTTCAGCATCCGTTGGATTCTCAGGATCAGCAGCCTTTGCTAATGCCTGTTTATAAACAGCATCCTGAATGGCATTCTCATAAAAAGTAACAAGTAAATTCTGCTTAATGCCTGCATAAATCTGATCATGGAAATTCTGTTTGATCTGTGGTTCGTAAACCTTATAGATCTCATCGTAAACTTCATCCTCATGCTTCTGCTTCTGAGGATCCTTTGCGATCATCGGCTTGTCATCATCTGATTTCTTACCGGAGTTCATGATGTAGGACATATCAAATGTATTGTTATGGGCCAACCAGTCATTCAGAACAAGCAGCTTCTGTGCCTTTGTCTGTGCACCTGATGCTGTAACTGCAGCAAGAGCTTCATCTCTTGCATTTGTTACATCTGGACCATAATACTTAATACCTAACTTATCACCATATGTGAAAGTAAAGATCATACCTGTCAGGTCATCGTAGCTCACCTTGCCATCTCTGATATCCTGAACAGATTTGCCGTCTAAGGCAAGCATCTGACCAAGGATACCAAGACCATCTGTATCATCGTTGAAATCCAGAAAGAATGGATTCTGAACACCGAGTACATTAGCATTGGCTGACCACTGATTCAGATACTGCTGATACATACCAACAACTGTATTAATCTGGTCTTCTGTCAGCTTCTTGGTTTCAGCCTGTTCATCTGCTTCATACAGGTCTGCTGTGCTGATATTAGATTCATTGGATTCTGTGCCGGCTTCTCCGCCAACCATTTCGAGATCCCCCAATGCTTCACGCAGGCTCTGGATTGCCGGATCGCTTTCATCAATCTTTATATCTTTTGTAAGTGCTTCTGCTACAGCTGCATTAGCACCCTTGAACTGGATGACTGGTGTCTGTATTGTAATACCTGAAATAGTTACTTTATTTTCATCAGTATCTGTCTGGGCCACAGCATCATTATCTGTGTTTGAAGAATCAGTAGTTGCTTCTGTTGCATCATCTTCTGTCACAGAATCTTCTGTTGCTGGATCTTCTGCCTCATTTGTATTGGTGTTATCCAGCCCGGCTTCTGTAGTATTTTCCTGCACTGCTGGTGTTTCTTCAGGTGCAGTCTCTGCAAGAACTGTTGAAGGCACTACACTGAATACCATCATAGCAGAGAGGAATAAACTCAAAAGCATTTTACTTCTCTTTTTCATAATGTCTACCCTTCCTTTCGTGTTTGTATTAGATAATTCATATTATGTTTTTTGTTTGCCCCCACCTCATTTCCATTATATTTTATTTATACTCCACCCTCTATTATATGCTACTGTAATTCGTATTTTGCATATATTTTTGCATATAATATAGTAATTAGGTATTTACTTTAATATATCACTGCTAACTGTTTTGTTCAAGACATACTGACGTTTTTTAGCACAAAAACACATCGAAAAGTCTGGTTTTCAGGTTTCTGGCATGTATAAACGTAATAAAGAAATCCCCCCGTATCTTATGATTTGTTAAAATACGGGGAATCATCAGGTTTTTTCTTACTTATTTATATAGAATTTACATATTGATGCGACAGAGGAGTCTTTTTTAGTTCAGTTCCTCAAGAATTGCTGCTGTGAGTTCTTTTCTGTTTGTCTTGAAGTGGAAATACGGTCTTTCCTTGATTACGCGGATGTCTACCGGATATTCATATTCTTCCAGTGCATCTGCAAGACCTGCTTTTACTTCATCCAGACTCTTTGTTTCATCAAGGATTACAAAGAAATATGGAAGGAAATATCCTTCATGATCCTGATCTGGTACAAAGCAGAAGAATCCATCTTCTACACCAGCTACACGTACTGCTTTTGTCTCCATTCTCATCATGTAAAGTTCTCCGCCACCGAAACGCTTTGTTGTTCCACGTCCAAGAATGTATACAATTCCGTGTTCATTGATGTAAGCTTTATCTCCCGTATGTAACCAGCAGTTCCCATCTGGATGATTGATCAGTGTTCTTTCAGTAAGTTCATCACCTCTCCATCCCGCATAGTGGAGCATCATAGCAGGACCCGTCATACATAATTCTCCGATTTCTCCATAATTCAGTTCTTCCAGATCCTCTGAGAATACTGCCATAGTTGTTGCCGGCATTGGCATTCCAACGCATCCGTCTACCAGCGGGAACATCGGATTTGGAAGTGTAAAGTTTGAACATCCTTCACTCTGACCATATCCGGCACTTAAAGTTGCTTTAACATTATGCTTATGGAAGAATGCTTCTACTTCTTGTGTTTTCCTTTCGTTCATTGCTTCAGCTCCGGTTCCGATACTTCTTAGATGAGACATATCGTAATCTTCCGGAATTCTGTCACTCTTCATAAGCATTTCACAGAACATTGGAATCAGTGCCCAGAAGTTTGGCTTCTGCTCCATAAATGCGATATCAATATCTTCCAGCGGACAGAATGGATCAAGTACCATAATCAGTCCTGCTGACAATGGGAAGATTGCCATTGATACAGTTACTGCAATCAGTGCAGGTGGTAAGATTGGCAGCCACCATTTTTCCGGTACATCTGACGGCGGAATAAAGATGGACATCTGGAATGCAGTTGCTACTATATTAGAAGAAGAATGAATAACTAATTTAGAGATTCCTGTGGATCCGCTTGTATATGCGCCAAATACTGGTCTGTTCACATCTTCTTGTGCCATATAGTCTTCTGTATAATCTTTCCCAAGTGCCAGGAACTCGTCCCATGTAAGATCTCCTTCTGTTGTCTCTATCGCACCGGTATATCTGGATGCAATTTCTTTTTCAACATAGTCCGGGACAGATTTTCTATCTGCATAATCATATGGAGAAACCTTAATTACACGCTTCATTGGTGTCGTTGCACGGAACAGATCTTCATCTGACTTTGATGTATAATCCATGACAAATGCTGTCTCTGATTTTGATTTTCTGATTGCAAAACATAATTCTTCTGGAATGTCATCTCTGCAGATAATTGCAGCTCCGATTCTTTCTGCTGCGATCAGAAGGATAAAATGTGCCGGAACACTTTGCAGAAATACAGGAATTCTGTTTCCTTCACCAAATCCAAGTATCTTTAAAGATTTTGCTGCTTTATCAACTTCTCCCCAGAATTCTTTCCATGTAATTTTGTTTCCGTAATATTCAAATGCAATTTTATTTTCGTCTGGATTTTTTGCTCTTAAAAACGTTTCAACAGTTATTGTTGGCACTTCAACGTTGCGCAGTGCTTCTGGATAAAACTGTAACCATGGTTTATCAACGCTCGCTTTTCCAGTTAATGTTGCTCCTGTATTTTCCATAATTATTTACTTCCTTTTCCGATTATTTATTTGTTTTATAATGACGATTCGTATTCTATCATGGATATTTTTCCTTTTCAATAGAAGTGGTGAATTTGGCATATTGAATCAAACAAATCAACTAATTCATTTTTTTCAGGATTTCATTCAATAGGAAATTTTTTGTATAAATGTTCTTGTTTTCTTATTTTGTATGCAGTACACTAAAATTATAATAGAAGAGAGGGGCTTTTGATTATTATGAAAGAAAAAAACAGATTCAGTGTTCTGTTAGAGCATCTGACATCTATGGCCAATTTAAAAAATTATGTACTTGCCAAAGCTGTGCAGTATGATGAATCTTATATAAGCAAATGGATTAGTGGAAAATCACTTCCAACAGAAAAAAATCACGAAATTATTTTGCAGAATATCAGCCAGTGTATTGTTGAGGCTCTGACTGATGATAACCGGGACACTTTTTTAGAAGAATATCAAATTTCTGACGTTTCGAATCTTCAGAAAGCGATTTACGATCATCTCGAATCTGAATATACATATGTAAAAGAACTTCAGGTAACAACTGGTTCTAAAGTGGCTACTAAAATTTCATATTATCCGGAACTTACACTGGATCAGTTTATCTTTAAAATGAAACATCCATCACTCCGTAAAGTACAGTCGCTAAATATTTATGCTATGGTAGATATTCTGAATGTAGACACGAATTATCAGCTTTTAATTGCTGAATTTAACAGCATGCACAATGACATAGGACTTGTGCTTCCAGGAGTTCATTTTTCTTTAATGATTGATTTGGAATCGTCTTCAGATAATCCGGTTTATACGGCTGGTTTCCTGATGAATTTGCTTTCAAATCTTTCGAATGTTGATTTTAATCTTTATTGCGGAACACAGGCACAGAAAAAAATGGTTTTTGCGATTAAAGATATTTATTCGCTTTCAGGTATGTTAGTTGATCAGAACCATTGTCTTGCTGTTACAACAATTGAAGATTCGTCTCTTTCAACGGAACTTTATTACAAATTAAAATTACTTTGCAGCAAAGAAACATTGCTTATTCGACGGACATCTATTCCTGAAATGATTCGTACTTACGAATATGAGCATTCACTGTTTGCCCGGAATTCTTCTTGTCTGCTTGGACATTTTACAGAACATTTTCTTCCAACTGATTTACATAATGAGCTGCTTGATAAGTATGGCTCTTTTATAGGAAAGACATACAGACCTGTACTTCAAAAAATGCATTCTCTGGTATCGCAGATACTTGCTGTTACACCGATAAGAGCACTGATTTATGCTTCTGCATTTACAGATTTTACAGTTACTGGCGAATTGGATTTCTATGGTTATCGAATTCAGCTTTCGCCGGAACAGCGTCTTCATTTTTTTAAGCATATGAAACATCTGCATGAAATTTCAAATGCGCTTCAGATTAAGATTTTGCCGAATGGTTTGCTGTCTGATTACCAGCATATCCCAAGACCGACACTGTTTTTTGCAGATGAGTTTTCTTATTTGCGTTTTAGGAGAAATACACCGTATTACAATATCTGTATTCCGAACAAAATTAGTTTGAATCGAATTTTTTCGGCCTTTTACGATACCGTTTGGGAGTTTGAATCCTGTATTGCACCGGATGCATATCTTACTCATGCAATCCATTCTGTAGAAATTTTGCAATCAGATGCTTCAGGTGATGTGCACAATTAAGAGAAGTCAAGTGGGCTGTTGCAAAATAGATGAGTAATCATCTATGGAGCAATAGCTCCATTTTTATGTCCAAAAGCAGAAAACGGACTCCGAAGGTAAATGCACCATAGCGAGTACTCCTTAAATTTTACAGCCGCCATCCCTGGCGACTGTATGTTTGATATTTTATTTTCTGATATGTGCTGGAAGATTCTCAGACCATGGTAACAAATCTTCTAGGAAGCTACGGTCTGTATCTTCCATATGCTTTGGTATCTCCTCCAAGAGATACTCAAAATAATCATATGGTTTAAGATTATTAGCTTTTGCTGTTTCAGCAATACTATATATCATGGCTGATGTTTTGGCACCATTGATTGTATCAATCATCTGCCAGTTCTTCTTGCCTACACAGAAACCTCTGATAGCTCGCTCACTTGCATTATTATCGATTGGTACATCGCCATCTGTGAGGAATACCTTGAGGTATTTTTCCTGGTTTAATGCATATTTAAATGCATCCTGAAGCTTACATGAGCCCGATACATTTGCCTGATTTTGTTTTAGGTACATAAACAAGGCATCCACAAGCGGTTTGATTATTGCCTGTCGTTGCTCAAGTCGTTCATTGGAAGTCAGATCCTTTAGCTTACCTTCTTCCCGGTAGATTGCCTGAATCTGCTTCATGGCAATGTATGATACGGTTCCTTTTTGAGATCCCTTTGGAATCACTTGTAGAGCCTGCTCGAATCGGCGTCTCATGTGAACCCAGCAGCCCGCAATGGTTAGGTCTTCTTTCTCTTTTTCAAGAGTGTGATAGACCTGATATCCATCGGTCACACAGATTCCACTGAAATCCTTTAGGAATTCTCTAGGATGTGAGGCATTTCTGGTGAGCTGATAATCATATAGGATTATCTGTTGTTCAGGATTCATATACCCTGAACGGTAGACCCACATATAGCTCTTGCTACCTGCAGCTCGGCCATCCTTGTTTACGAGAACCGGAGTTTCGTCGGCCTGGATTACATGATAGTCATAGATTAGCTTATGCAGATAATCATACATAACTGATATGTAGGTCTCACCAAGACGGATCATCCAGTTGGCCATGTTTTGGCGGGTGATTGCCAGACCATAGCGTTCAAACTCTTTTTCTAATCGATAAAGAGGAAACGCATTTACATACTTACCATTCATGATAGCTGCAGCAATAGATGCTGATACAGGACTTCCTTTAAGAAGAGCCTTTGGATGATCAGCTTTCACTATACGATTATCCTTCTTGCTGGCATATACACCTACATGATGCTCTGTAACTATGACCTTTGCTGGGATAAATTTATATCGCTTTGAGATTGCATCTGGAAGCTGCTTCCAGCCATTCTCGCCAAACTCAGCAATAAGCTCTTCTTCTGTCATGTAGTGATTAACACGATTTACA
>OKUW01000648.1_pt1 | contig 12466 bp, 9 predicted proteins | sample 1606771 | NCBI WGS metagenome assembly OKUW01 (sample SAMEA3882553, study PRJEB24775) | human gut metagenome | biome: human-associated habitat; feature: intestine environment; material: feces | place: Netherlands | collected 2009/2010 | reverse complement strand
CATCCTTGACATTCTCGCATCTGTCGATGCGGTGTGTGCCATCCGGATTCGGTACGGGCCAGACACGCTTGGTGCTTGCTCCTGCTCCGCACGCCACGATGGTCTGCTTTTCCTCCATTATCAATATGTTATATACGCCGGCCTTGCCCTTTGCCGCATAGCCTACGTTTTCCATGTTACCTGCCATGCCCTTCTGTCTGTAGAGGTAGTATGGCTCAAGCCCCATCTGCTTACAGTAGGCTGCGCAGAGATCCATATGCTCCTGGGTGTTGACCATCTGCATATCACTGTAGCGGTCCTTGAAGATGGTGAGTCTTGCAGCTCGCTTTACTGCGAGTGAATGGATGGTGACGTTGTCAGGTGCCATCTCCTTCACCAGCTCCATTGTGTGCCTTACATCATCGAGCGTCTCCTCGGGAAGCCCCATGATGAGGTCCATGTTTATGTTGTCAAAGCCCAGCTCACGCGCGAGCTTGAAGCTATTTATCGTATCGTCTACCGTGTGGTGTCTTCCTATTATATCGAGAGTCTGCTGCTTCATGGTCTGCGGATTTACTGATATACGGCTGATGCCGTTTTTCTTCAGTGCCAGGAGCTTTTCTCTCGTGATGGAGTCCGGTCTGCCTGCCTCCACTGTAAATTCCAGACAGTCCTTTAAATCAAAGCTGCATTTGATTTTTCTGATAAGCCTGTCAAGCTGCGCAGGGCTTAGTGTGGTCGGTGTGCCGCCTCCTATGTAGATGGAGTTTAGCTTCTTGTGGTAGAATTTCTGTGCCGTGTAGTCTATCTCCTTCTCGAGTGCGTCGAGGTAATCGTCCACGCGGTTTTTCCACACACCGAGCGGATATGAGGTAAACGAGCAGTATGCACAGGTGCTCGGGCAGAATGGTATGCCTATGTACAGGCTGTAGCCGTTGTCATAGTCCACCTTGTCAAGCAGTGCCTTCTCACGCTTTGCTATGCCTATTGAGAGGTCGATTTTCTCATCACTTGCGAGATAGGTTTCCTTCAGATAGTCGTAGGTTTCCTTATCGCTCATGCCGTCCTCTATGCATTTCATGGCTATCTTGGTCGGTCTGATGCCTGAGAGTGTGCCCCACGGAAGACTCTTTCCTGTGCCCTTTTCTATCATGGAATACAGGGCGAGCTTAAGGCGATTTTTAGTTTCCTTGCGGTCTGCACTGTCTACGGATATTTTTGTGCAGATTCTTTTTCCGGCTCTATTCAGCGTCCACTCCACTGCAATTTCATCGCCCACATAGTCTATCTTAAATACCTGTGAGGCATCCGCAAATTCCTTTACGCCATCGTCTGTCATCTCGTGGTGTGTGCAGGCTAAGTTTTTTCCCTCCACCTCATCAGGTGGGCAGCTATAGTACATCTGCACATCCTCCTGAGGGAAGAACTCCTTGAGCAGTGAGTGCACATCATATTCAAAATCCGGTTTATTAAATACTACTACTATCATAAGTAAGGGTTATACATCCTCTCGTTTTCTATGGTTGTTGTGTCGTTGTGGCCCGGGTACACCTCTGTATGCTCAGGCAGTGTCATGATTTTTTCCTTCACCGTGCGCACAAGGTCTGACATGCTGCCGCCCTTGAAATCCGTACGTCCGATTGAGCCGCAAAACAGCGAATCTCCTGTAAAGATCACGTCCTCATACGGGAAATAATAGCAGCAGCCGCCCGGTGTATGCCCCGGTGTGTGAAGCACTACTATGTGAAAGCCTGCGATGTCAAGTTCCTGCTTATCCTTCAAAAATACATCTGCATAAAAGGTCTTTGACTGCCCCATCATGTAGCTGACATTAAGCTGCGGGTCGTCGAGTGTGGCTTTGTCTGCCTCATGGATATATATCTTGATGCCGTAGCGGTCTGCGAGCGGCTTTGCATCCGTGGCATGATCAAAGTGTCCGTGTGTAAGCAGTATTGCTACAGGCTTTGCGCCTGATTCGTCCACTTTTTTGGCGAGCTGTTTAGCACACGCGCCCGGGTCTATTATTATCATTTCCTTTGTCTTTATATTGGTGACAAAGTAGCAGTTGGTCTGCACCGGTCCCACTACGAAGTGGTCTATCTTCATATTTACCATATGAGTGTACTCCTTGTCTGTTATATGTTATGCTTCACGCAAGAACCACCGGGATTTAGCCGGTGGTCCTCTCTACGTCTATTACACTTTCTATCTGTCTGAGCTTCTCCACGAGAACCTTTATCTGGTCCCTGCCTCTGATATTGAAAAATACCTCGATTGTAGCGATACCCTGCTTGCTGGTCTTGGACTGTATACCACTGATATTGATTTCCTTCTCGGTAAATATCTTTGTGATATCTACGAGCAGTCCCGGCCTGTCATGACAGAATATCTTTAAGTCTGCCTGATACTCGGCACCGTTGTCCATGAGGGCTGTATCCTGCCACTCTGCTTCTATGAGCCTGTCCTTTTCTATCTTGGACAGATTGATGATATTCACGCAGTCTGTCCTGTGGATGGAGATGCCTCGGCCTCTTGTGACAAAGCCCACGATTTCATCTCCCGGAACAGGATTGCAGCACTTCGAGAAGTGCACAGCCACGTCATAGAGTCCGTGTACCACAATACCGCTCTTTGACTTGTGCTCGGGCTGTGTGCCTGCTGCCGCCTGCTGCTTTTCTGCGATGCTGCCAAGCACATCTGCATCTGTCACCGGCACCACATGATCCTTCTTGTACTCATCGTACATCCTGTTGACTATCTGGCTCTCCTTGAGTCCGCCGTGGCCGACGGTTGCAAGGCATGAGTTCCAGTCGTGGAAACCGTATTTGCGGCGTATTTTCTCCTGATACTCAGGCTTGTTTATCTCAGCAAAGTTGATGCCCTTTGCCTTGGCATAGGCTGCTATCAGATCCTTGCCGTGCTGTATATTCTCCTCCTTGAGCTCACTTCTGAACCACTGGTTGATCTTGTTCTTGGCCTGTGTGCTCTTTACGACCTTGAGCCAGTCACGGCTTGGTCCCTTGGAGTTCTGTGAGGTGATTATCTCTATCTGGTCACCGTTTTTGATGACATAGTCTATCGGCACCAGCTTGCCGTTTACCTTGGCACCGACCATCTTGTTGCCGACCGCAGAGTGTATGCTGTAGGCAAAGTCTATAGGTGTGGAGCCCTTTGGCAGGTTCTTTACATCGCCGGACGGTGTGAATGCAAATACATTGTCGGAGAATAAATTTAAATCACTCTTTAATAAAGTCATAAACTCCTTATTATCCGACATGTCCTGCTGCCACTCGAGTATCTGGCGCAGCCAGCTGAGCTTCTCCTCCTCTGTGACAGTGGTGGTAGTGGCATTGCCGTTATTTGCTTCCTTGTACTTCCAGTGCGCTGCGATACCGTACTCAGCTGTACGATGCATCTCATAGGTACGTATCTGTATCTCAAACGGCTGTCCGCTCGGGCCTATGAGTGTCGTGTGAAGCGACTGGTACATGTTCTGCTTCGGCATGGCGATATAGTCCTTGAAACGGCCCGGTATAGGCTTATACTTCTCATGTATGATACCAAGCACTGCGTAGCAGTCCGGTATGGTATCCACCAGAATCCTGATGGCAAAGAGGTCATATATCTGGTCTATCGTCTTGTCCTGATTGACCATCTTCTTATATATACTGAAGAAATGCTTTGCCCTGCCGTATATCTCAGCCTTGATGCCGGCATCTGTAACATACTTCTTGACATCGTTTACCAGGCCCTGGATGTAGGTGTCGCGCTCTGTCTTTCTGAGGGCTACCTTCTCTACCAGATCGTAGTAGGCATCCGGATAGAGGTACTTCATACAAAGGTCCTCGAGCTCTATCTTTATCTTGCTGATACCAAGACGCTGTGCTATCGGACAATAGATATCCTGCGTTTCACGCGCGATACGCATCTGTGCTTCCGTTGACTGGTATTTAAGCGTCCGCATATTATGAAGTCTGTCGGCAAGTTTGATCATTATGACCCTGATATCCTTTGCCATGGCGAGAAACATCTTGCGCAGATTCTCAGCCTGCATCTCAAGCCTGTCCGCATTCTTGTCCTTCGGATCCTTGGTGCTGTCTGTCAGATGCAGGTGCTTTAACTTCGTGACGCCATCCACCAGATGTGCGACATCGTCTCCAAACTCCGCACGCATCTCATCCATGGTCATGATGGTATCCTCCAGCACATCATGGAGCAATCCTGCTGCAATGGTTTCCTTATCCAGCTCGAGCTCGGCGAGTACTATGGCAACACAAAGCGGATGTATGATATAAGGCTCTCCCGACTTACGTACCTGCCCCTTATGGGCATCATAAGCTACCCTGTAGGCTTTGTCCACAAGGCTCGTGTCATCCGACGGATGATACTTTTTGATTTCCTTTTTCAGCTCATCGTAAAGCTCCTCTGGGCTCGTAAAATCCTTTGTTCCCCTTATACCGCTGGTATCTGAGCGAAATTTGTCCGCTATTTTTTCTAATTCTTCTGTTGAGTAATCTGCCAATAATCTCACCTCGATTGTAGTGTATCTTTAGTAGCCATTATATTTTATTTCTTTAAAAATTGCAATCTTATGTTGTTAGCCGATAACCATCTTTACTCCGCCATACATGCCGGCTGAGTTGCCGAGTGTGGCAAGCTTGATCTCTGTCTCACGGCTTGCATGGAAAGCATACTCTTTATAGTACTTTGCTGCTGTATCGATGATGATGCTGCCTGCCTTTGAAAGGCCACCGCCGACAACAAATACCTCAGGGTCCATAACGCATGCTACTGCTGCCATTGCCTTGCCGAGAAGCTTCATAGACTGCTCTACTGCCGCAATGCCCGCTGCATCTCCTGCCTTTGCCGCATCGCATACATCCTTGGCTGTGAAGCCTGCATTTAAATCAAGCTTTGTTGCCACATCCCTGTGTGCTGCAATGTATCTCTCTGCTACTCTTACAAGTCCGTTTGCTGATGCATACTGCTCTAAGCAACCCTTCTTGCCGCAGCCACAGCACTCTGACTCATCATCTACCATAGGCATATGTCCTATCTCTCCGCCTGCTCCGTTTACTCCGGCTACGATTTTGCCCTCGCGGATGATTCCTCCGCCTACACCTGTGCCGAGTGTGATCATGACCACATCCTGATGACCCTTTCCGCCACCCTGCCACATCTCACCGAGCGCAGCTACGTTGGCATCGTTTCCGGCCTTTACCTTGATGCCGCCGCACAGTACTGAGAGTGACTGTGCCACGTTGAACACACCCCAGCCGAGGTTGACACATCTTAATACTGTTCCGTCATCCTTTATAGGTCCCGGCACTCCCATGCCTACGCCCTCGATGTCACCCATCTCGATGCCATGCTTCTCGTTATTCTCCTTGATGGATGCTGCAATATCAGGCAGGATGAGCTCGCCTGAATTCTCTGTGCGTGTAGGAATCTCCCATGTATCGACAAGCTTTCCTGTGGTCTCGAAAAAGCCTATCTTTACAGTTGTTCCACCTATATCTACTCCGTATGCATATTTCTTCATTTTTTCGTCCTCCAAATCGTTAAACTATGTTTATATTTTATTGCCTAATTGCATATTTTTCAATGTTTTTCAATGTTTTTCATTGTTTTTTATGTTTTTTCTATATATGGAAGCGTTTATATCATCATCCATATGCCCGCTATTTGTAAATCCAAGCTTTTTGGCAAGACGCACCGATGCCTCATTTCTCTCGTCTATCCGGCAGTAAAGCTCTTCAAAGTCTGTGTTTTCGCGCGCGTAGTCTATGATGAAGCGGCATACCTCCGTGGCATAGCCCTGGTTCCATAATTCCGGCGCTATCATATAGCCCAGTTCATCATGCTCAAGCCCTGCCCTGCCTATCAGCTTCCCTGTTTTCTTGGAAAATACAAGCCACATGCCATACTCGTAAAAGCCATACATGTTCTCTATATATGCTTTCTGGTATTCAAGCTCTGTCTCGTAGTCGTAAAGCGGCTCCACAAAGTCTGTCATGCCGGGCTTGTCATAGAGCTCATAGAGCGCAGGAAGGTCCGACAGGGACAGTTCACGTATCAGACACCTGTCTGTCTCACCGATGTCCCACGGAATGTGATTATACCGCCTGCGCACCCGCTCCAGATACTCAATATCAAGCTCTGCAAGGCTCTCGACTGCATAGTGCGTGCCGCACTGCGGTTCTCCTACTGATGCTATGCCGAGTGAGTCGGCTATTTGCTTCTGCTGCCGGTTTGATACTATCCAGATGTAGTCGGCGGGAGCAGATGTCATCTCTACTGCACGCTTCCACTGTGGCTTGAAGCTATCTCCATGATAGTAAAAAGAGGCAAGTTTTGCGCTTGCCTCATCAATAATTATTATCATTAAACTGTCTCCGGCTCCGGATAGTCCACTCCGAAGGTCTCAACTGTAACTGTCTTCATGACCTGAGCCTCAAGTGGTTTGTCCATGTAGTCTGTGCGTACCTCTGCGATCTTGTTTACCACATCCATGCCCTCGATTACCTTGCCGAATGCCGCATACTCGCCGTCGAGATGTGGTGCATCCTGATGCATGATGAAGAACTGGCTGCCTGCTGAATCAGGTATCATGGTACGTGCCATTGAAAGTACACCGGCTGTGTGCTTTAAGTCATTTTTGAAGCCGTTGTGTGTGAACTCGCCCTTGATTTCATAGCCTGGGCCGCCTGTGCCGTTTCCGTCAGGATCTCCGCCCTGGAGCATAAAGCCTTTTATTACTCTGTGGAAAATTACTCCATCATAGAAATTATGATTGATAAGGCTGATAAAATTGTTTACTGTGTTTGGTGCGATTTCCGGATAAAGCTCCGCCTTGATTACATCGCCGTTTTCCATTGTGATTGTTACGATTGGATTCTGTGCCATTATTTTTCTCTCTTTCTTTTATAATATTATGAGGCTTGGAGAATATCCATTCCTCGCAATAATTAAATATCGAATTAATTTTTACCCGATTAATTTTACCTGATTTTACTTACTCAGAGCCTCGACCACCTTAGGAAACTCCATGAAGTGCGATGCCTTCACCAGTATGGTGTCGCCCTCCTTCACATATGAAAGGAGCTCCTGTGTCATGGTCTCCCTATCCTCGAAATAGTGGATGTCTACATCGGATGATTTCTCTGCGGCTCCAGCTGCATATTCCTTTGCAAGCTCTCCTGCGGCAAAAAGTGTATGGATATGATTCTCTCCAACTGCTTCGCCTACCTCATGGTGCAGCTTTTTCTCATCGCTTCCAAGCTCGCCCATGTCGCCAAGCACTGCTATTGTCCTGCCCTTTGCATGTGAAAGCACCTCGATAGAGGATTTCATGGATACAGGATTTGCATTGTAGCAGTCATCTATCACTGTCATGCCGTGTGTTTTGATAAAATTTGTACGGCCTGCGATTGTCTCTGCTTTCTCGATTCCTGACTTTATCTCAGCTATTGTGAGGCCAAGCTGCAATCCGACAGCTGCTGCCGCCATGGCATTGTATACATTGTGCTCACCCGGGATGTGGATTTGTGCATCGAACTCACCCTCCGGAGTGACAAAATGAGCCTTCATGCCGTCGAAGCCCAGGTTTTCAATATTTGTGGTATATACTGATTTATGAACGCCTGAAGCTGATTCCTTGCCATAGTATATGGCAGGCTTTCCATTTACCGTCTGCACTGTGGCCAGCTTATCGTCATCTGCATTCAGCACTGCGACCGCATCCGGCATCATATGCTCAAAGCACTCTGTCTTTGCTTTAAGCACACCATCCCTGTCGCCCAAAAACTCCAGATGGCAGTAGCCGATATTGGTGATGACCATGACATCCGGACAAGACATAGTAGAAAGTCTGTGCATCTCGCCAAAATCAGATATGCCCATCTCAAGCACCGCTACCTGATGGCTTTCCCTGATTCCGAAAATGGTGAGTGGCAGGCCTATCTCGTTGTTGAAATTGCCTGCTGTCTTGTGGACGCTGTATTTCTGCTCAAGAACTGACGATATCATCTCCTTGGTGCTGGTCTTGCCGACACTTCCGGTGATCCCTACCACCTTGATATCAAGGCTTTTTCTGTAAAATGCCGCTAGCTTTTTCATGGCATCGGTGGTTGATTCAACAAGCACATATGGGCCTGCCGGATCCTTAAGCTCATGCTCAGAGAGCACAATTGCCGCCCCCTGCTCAAACACAGTCGGAATGAATTTGTGTCCGTCCACCCTTTCTCCCTTTATTGGGATAAAAAGATAGCCCTCCTTCACCTGTCTGCTGTCTATGACTGCGCCGGTGATTGTCATATCAAGCAGTGTCTCATCGCCTATGTATGTGCCATCGCAAGCCTTTGCGATATTTGCAAATGTAAGATTCTTCATGTACTTATCCGACATGCTACACCTCATATTTTTTCAAAGATATGTCAATCAGATGCTCACAGAGCTGATTAAAGCTCATACCGATAACCGCTGCCTCCTGTGGCAGAAGACTGGTCGGAGTCATGCCCGGCAGTGTGTTTGCCTCGAGGCAGAACATCTCATTTTTGTCATTGAGCAAAAAGTCTGAGCGTGAATATGTGTCAAGCCCGATAACGCGCGCAACCTCCTCGGCATAGTGCTGCATATCCTTTGTCACCTGCTCAGGAAGCTCGGCCGGACATGTCTCTACTGTACTGCCCGCCTTGTATTTGTTCTTATAATCGTAGAAGCCCTCCTTCGGTGCAATCTCTATAATAGGAAGAGCCTTGCCCTCGATAACGCCGACAGAGAACTCCCTGCCCTGTACAAATTCCTCGATAACCAGCTCATTTTCCCACTTGAAGGCATCGTCAAGTGCCGCCTTGAACTCTGCCGCATCCCTAACGATAGTGACACCGATGCTTGAACCACCGCAGCATGGCTTTACCACGCATGGAAGTGTCAGGTCAAGCTTTGTGATATCGTCCTGTCTGGTCGCTCTTGTCATGGAAATACCCTTTGGAGTAGGGATACCGTTTGCAAGGAAGAACTGCTTTGATGTCTCCTTGTTCATGGCGATGGCTGAGCTTAAATAATCGCTGCCTGTATATTTGACACCGAAGAGGTCAAATGCTGCCTGTATCTTTCCGTTCTCTCCGTTTTCTCCGTGGAGAGCCATGAAAACAATGTCCGCCATCTGACACATTTTGATGACATTTGGTCCGAAGAAGCAAGGTGACTGGTCCTTTCTGGAAGCCTTTACCTTTGCGAGGTCAGGTGCCTCTGTCGGAATATCACTGACCTGCACGCTTATCTCGTCCGCGCGGTCAAATATACCTGTCAGGTCCTCCTCCCTGTCACTATATCCCATAAATACATCCAATAATATAACTTTGTGGCCGTTCTCTTTGAGTGCCTTAGCTACCATGCTTCCTGTCTTGAAGGAAACATCTCTCTCTGTGCTGAGCCCTCCGGCAAGTACTACGATGTTCATTTTTGTCCTCTTTTCTTTGATTGAATTATCATGCTTTGGCTTAATTAAACACAATGCAATGCTTCTTTTTTAAAGCTATGAGTAATCAACATAATTTTTCCAAAATTATAACACCATTTGTGCAAAAAAGAAAGACCGGTTGCCCGGTCAAAAAAGAAATTCTCATCTTATTTTAAACTGTGTTAACTTCCAGCAGCTGTATCATTCTCATAAATACCATCCGCCCGTGCAAATCATCCTGTGAAAGTGATTCTCCGTACTTCAATACTAATAATCGGCACTGATAAAAATTCAGCTCAGGATTGCCAAAAAGCAAAATCCGCAAGGCTGCATTTTCCAGGTAATTGTGTATATTTCCCACCTCAATAAATATATCTACGATATCATCGAGGTTAATAAGTCCTTTCTGTTCATAGTACATTGTTCTCAAATATTTGTTCCCCTCCATCAACTATATTTTTCATAGAACTTCTTTTTGTCTTTCTTTCGAAATTTTTTTCGTTTTTTACGAAATTTTTCTCTTTGTTTTTGTTGGTGGGTTAATTTTTCCATATAATATATCAATATTCTAGGCGCGTTACGTGCTGATATTTTGAAGATTTCTATTAGAATTTTTAATATTGATAGGTGATTAGCAGTTTTCGACAAAATACGACATGGTTTTTGGTTTAATTTAGTTGGTTTTTGGTTTATATTGCGCTTTTCTCATAAGAATTTTTGGAATGATAAATTTGTACTATATTTTGAGGTTTTTGTTCTAATTATTTTATTTTTTTTAAATTTATTATAATGGTTAAAAAACCGGCAGCCAACGGCTGCCGATTTTCGATGAAAGAAAGGTTAAATTATGATGAAAAATAAGAGTCTAACATTCCGGTTCGATAAGTCCGTATGTATTTCCTTTTCTCTTGTAGACTACATTTACTTCGTCATTCTCTGCATTTCTGAATACGAAGAAATCGTGTCCTGAGAGCTCCATCTGGATGCATGCATCCTCAGGATACATAGGTTTCATACCAAATCTCTTGGTACGGACAATCTTGATTTCCTCGTCCTCTGCATCGTCTGCCTCCACGAAATCATCCTGGAATATCGCCGGTGCATACTTCTTTGCGGAAATCTTGGTTCTGTATTTGCGAAGCTGTCTCTCGATTACTTCCTCTACTAGGTCAATTGATACGTACATATCACTGCTGACCTGCTCTGAACGGATAACATGTCCCTTTGCCGGGATAGTAACCTCAATTTTCTGTCTATCCTTTTCTACGCTGAGTGTAACGTATACGTCTGTGTCCGGTTTAAAAAACTTCTCAAGCTTTGACAGCTTCTCCTCTACTGCCTGCTTAAGCCCCTCTGTTAATTCGATGTTTCTTCCTGAAATTGTTATTCTCATGATGTCCAACCCCTTTATCGTTTATTTGATACGTTGTCTGTATCATGTAAATATTATACCATAAATTTCTTTTTCATCAATCATTTTTATGCATTTTATATAAAAAATCAAGATTTTATTTATGATTCGACGCGAAATCACTTGATTTCGCTATAATTAGGGATTTCATCAAGATAAAAAACATCAAGTCAGATGATTTTTTATATACTATCCAAGCGCCTCAAGCTGAGAGGAAAGCTCCTCCCACGCCTCCATATCTATAAGGATTTCTTCCTCGAGAGCGTCTATTTCGTTCTGGATTTCCGTGAGCTTTGAGTAGCTTGACTGATACTCCGGCTTCATAAGCTCGGCCTTGAGCTCATCGAGCTTTGCTTCCTTGACCGCCAGGTCCTCCTCGGCCTTTTTGACCTTTTTTTGTATCTTTGAGCGCTCCTTGCCCGGGTTGTAGTATGCCTTGCCGGTTGATGAGACAGCCATGCCGCCTGTCGTGTTATTTGCATTGGTGCTTTCGCCCACATTACCTGCTGCATCGGTTTGTGACGTGCTCCGGTTTGCATCACTGCCTGTCTGACTGCTGCCGTTCTGGCTTATCACGCCGCCAAATATCGCATTGCCTCTGTATACATTTTTGCTCTCCGAAGCCTCCCTGTCGAGCTTTTCCTGATACTGCTCATAGCCAAACTGATAGAGATTGGTCGTGCCATCCTCGAACACAAGCAGCTGTGTGGCTACCTTTTTCACAAAATATCTGTCGTGTGATACAAAAATCAGTGTGCCCTTGTAGTCCTTAAGCATGCTCTCCAGCGTTTCCTTGCCTACGATATCCATATGGTTAGTTGGCTCATCGAGCACGAGCACGTTCGGTCTGGTCTTTAAAATCTTACAAAGCGCCAGTCTGACCTTTTCTCCTCCGGAGAGCATATTTACGTTCTTGAACACGTCATCCCCTGAAAAAAGGAAGGCTCCGAGTGCATTTCTGGCCTCGGTTTCTGTAAGATTCGGATACTCATCCCAGAAATCATCGAGCACAGTCTTGTTGCTTGTATACATGGCCATCTGCTGGTCGAAATATCCTATCTGCACGTTGGTTCCAAAGCGGTACTCGCCTGAAAGTGCAGGGATCTTACCCACGATAGTCTTTAAAAATGTCGATTTTCCGCAGCCGGAGGGTCCGATGAACGCTGTGATTGCGTTTCTTTTTATCTCCATATTGACATTCTTGAGTGCATGATTCTCACCGTACCACAGATCAAGCTTCTTTATATCCAAAATATTTTCCGGTAAATTCTTTTTTTCATCCATTTATATGTACCTATCCTTTCCTGTTCACATCGAATCGTGCCGCAAGCCATTTTGCAATAAAATTGATACCAAGCACAACCACAAGGAGCACCAGGGCGATTCCGAATGCCTGACCGTATTTTCCGTCCGACATACGGAAGTACATCTCTATTGTGAGAGTACCGCCCGCCTCCCTGATTTTCATGAAGAATGCCATAAGGCTCTTAGGAAGCTTGTAGGCTGAACCCGCAGTGAACAGGAGTGCCGCCGACTCGCCGACGATTCTTCCTATCGCAAGGATAATTCCGGTGATTATTCCGGGCATTGCCGAGGGCAGGATGATGGTTCTT
>OKUW01000644.1_pt1 | contig 12494 bp, 5 predicted proteins | sample 1606771 | NCBI WGS metagenome assembly OKUW01 (sample SAMEA3882553, study PRJEB24775) | human gut metagenome | biome: human-associated habitat; feature: intestine environment; material: feces | place: Netherlands | collected 2009/2010 | reverse complement strand
CCATGGGGGTATCGCCGGGATCCAGCAGGTTCTCGTGGGTGGTGCTCATGGACCAGTTGTTGTGCTTGCCGCTGCCGTTCACGCCTTCAAAGGGCTTCTCGTGCTGCAGGCAGACCAGACCATACTTGGGTGCGATCTTGCGCATCATTTCCATGGTCAGCAGGTTGTGGTCGATGGCTACGTTGGTGGTATCGAAGATAGGAGCAAGCTCGTGCTGGCAGGGAGCCACCTCGTTGTGCTTGGTCTTGGCGGGCACGCCCAGCTTCCACAGCTCCTCGTCCAGCTCCTTCATGAACTCAGAAACCTCGGGACGGATGACACCGAAGTAGTGCTCTTCCAGCTCCTGACCCTTGGCCGAAGGTGCGCCAAAGAGGGTACGGCCGGTGAGGATGAGGTCCTGACGGGCCTCGTAGTCCTCCTTCTTAATGAGGAAGTACTCCTGCTCGGGGCCGACGGTGGTGGAGACGTAGTCCACATCCTTGCCGAAGAGCTTCAGCACACGGATGGCCTGATTGGAGAGCGCGTTCATGGAGCGCAGCAGGGGAGTCTTCTTGTCCAGAGCCTCGCCGGTGTAGCTGACGAAGGCGGTGGGGATGCAGAGGACGTCGTCCTTCACGAAAGCGTAGCTGGTGGGGTCCCATGCGGTGTAGCCGCGGGCCTCACAGGTGGCGCGCAGACCGCCGGAGGGGAAGGAGGAAGCGTCGGGCTCGCCGCGTACCAGCTCCTTGCCGGAGAACTCCATGATGGCGGTGCCGTCGCCCACGGGGCTGACGAAGCCATCGTGCTTCTCGCTGGTGATGCCGGTCAGGGGCTGGAACCAGTGGGTGTAATGGGTAGCACCCAGCTCCATAGCCCAGCGCTTCATCACGCTGGCGACAACGTTTGCCACCTCAATATCCAGCGGAGCACCCTTGTGCAGGGTGTTCTTCAAGCTCTTGTAAGTAGCGCTGGGCAGGCGCTCCTTCATAACGTGCTCATTAAAGACCTTGCTGCCGTAGATCTCCATAACATTTGCTGCCATAAATCCTACTCCTTACTTGATCTTACTTTTTTCGCCTTGGGTCTGCCGCAATGCAGAAACCCAAAGCTTGCTTACATCTTAACAAAAACGGCGCTGCGAGTCAGGAGGTGACCCACAGCGCCGTTGCTGTCTATGGCTAGATTATAGTCTTTGCGGGCAAAAAAGGCAATTGACAAAACTGACGATTCTGTACAAACACGATCCCGTATTTTTGGAACAACCGCGATTGGTATGACTTTTACGGGAGAAAAGCCCCTTTCAGGACAGCCTTTTTCAGTCGGAATGTGCGCAGAACGCTGTAATTGTTCTTTATTATAAAAGCGTCAGATGACCTGAAACAGGAAAAACTTGAGGTAATTCGTTTCCGGCACGCCCCACAGAATGGGATGATCCGGTGCCTGCTGCTTTACCTCGATCTGCCGCAGCTGCCGGTGGGCGTCCTTCGCCGCTGCTTTCAGCATCTTGATGAACAGCTCCTCGGTGGCAAAGTGGGAGCAGCTGGCCGTGGCCAGATAGCCGCCCCGGGGCAGCAGCTTCATGGCGCGGTAGTTGATCTCCTTGTAGCCGCGCATGGCGTTTTCTACGGTGCGGCGTGCCTTGGTGAAGGCAGGCGGGTCGAGGATGATGAAGTCGTAGGGGTGGCCCTCCTTCTCGAGGCGGGGCAGAAGCTCGAAGGTGTCCTCGCAGAGGAAGTCCATGTTGGTCAGGCCGTTGCGCTCCGCGTTCCGCTGGGCCATGGCGATGGCGTCGGCGCTGATGTCCGCTGCCGTGACCCGGGCTGCGCCGCCGCTGGCTGCGTTGAGGGCAAAGCTGCCGGTGTGGGTGAAGCAGTCCAGCACGGTGTGTCCGGCGGCGAGGCGTGCCACGGCCCGGCGGTTGTACTTCTGGTCGAGGAAGAAACCGGTCTTCTGGCCGTTCTCGAAATCGACGTGGTAGTAGACGCCGTTCTCGCAGATCTCGGTCTGGGTGGAGGCGGGGTGCGTCTCACCCGGCAGCTCGAACCAGCCCTTGTTCTGCCCGAGGCCCTCCTTGGCGCGCAGAGCCTCATCGTTCCGCTCGTAGATGCCGTCGATGGTCTGGCCGTCGGCCCGCAGCACCTCGGCGAGGAGGGGGAAGAGGACGGGCTTCAGCTTTTCCATGCCGACGCTGAGGGTCTGGGTGACGAGGATGTTGTTGAAGCGGTCCACGGTCAGGCCCGGGAACTGGTCGGCCTCACCAAAGATGACCCGGCAGGCCGAGAGGTCATCCGGCTCAAGGACGGTCTTACGGTAGGCCCACGCATACTCCACCCGACGCCGCCAGAAGCTGGCATCGAAGGTATCGTTGGCGTTGCGGGAGATGAGACGAACGCGGATCTTGCTCTTGAGGGAGACGAAGCCGGTGCCGAGGTAGGCACCCTTGGTGCTCACCACATCGGCGAGGGTGCCGTTCTCCGGCTCGCTCTCGGGGAAGGCGAGGATGTCGTTCTCGTACACCCACGGGTGTCCGCCCACAAGGCTGGCCTCGGCTTTTTTATTTACTTTATAAATGGGGTAGGTGCGGTCTGATTTCATGGGGACTCCTTTTTGTAAGAGTGCTCGCCCGATGGAAGCCCTCTCAGTCACGCCGCAGGCGTGACAGCTCCCCCAAAGGGGGAGCCACTGGCGTGTCGGGTAAGCCTGCACTGGACGAATAAAGTACGATGTTTCGAAAACAGTAGTGCCCTGCTGTCTGGATTCGCGGCAGCTTGACAAGGTGCGCTTGTTTCGAAGCCGCTGCCCTCTGTAGCAAGGCCCGCCCTTTTGCGCATATTGGGCTTTGGACGTCCAGCTCAGAGTTGCCCGGCCTGCCAACGGCTCCCCCTTTGGGGGAGCTGGCGAGCGAATGCGAGACTGAGAGGGCCAACTCACCATTTATAATACCATAAAAGTGTGCTAGAATAAATACAAAAACCGCCGAAAGGAAGGAAAACATCATGGAGATCGAGCGCAAATGGATGGTGACGGGCTGGCCGGAGGGACTGGCGATGGAGGAGGAGTTTGCCATGCGGCAGGGCTACATCAGCGTGCAGCCCACCGTCCGCATCCGGGAAGAGGCCCTCACCGGCGGAAAGACCAGCTATGTCCTCTGCTTCAAGTCGGGCGGCGGGCTGGCCCGGGAGGAGATCGAGCGGGACATCGACGAAGCACTTTTCCGCGACCTTGAGACGAAGATCATTGCGAAGCCCCTCATCCCGAAGCTCCGCCGCAGCTACCGACTGCCCGACGGCGCGGTGCTGGAGGTGAACCATGTGGACGAGGGCCAACCCACGGAGTTCTGGTACGCCGAGGTGGAGTACCCCACCGTGGAGGCCGCCCGCAGCTGGCAGCCGGAGGCCGTGGGCCTTGCAGACTACCTCCGGGACGAAGTCACCGACCAGCCCGGCCAGAGCATGGGTGCCTACTGGGTGCAGACCCGGGGCTGAAGGGTCGGAAAATCGGCTTCTCTGGCGGAAAAAATCTGGAAAAGCCTTGGAACTTATGGTATCATTGCTTCATCACGCAGCTTGCGGCCCGGACGGCCCGCTGGGAAAGAAGGAAACAAACACGAAACGACCTAAATTCACGCTGGCAGTCCAGTACAATTCGCCGGTCATCCTGACATTTTTCCTCCTCTCGCTGGGGGCACTGTTTCTGGGCCGGTACACCGGCGGCTGGACCACCACCCATCTGTTCAGCGTCTACCGCTCCTCGCTGAAAGACCCGCTGTTCTATTTCCGGCTCTTCGGCCATGTGCTGGGGCACGGCAGCTGGGACCACTTTATCAACAATATGCTCCTGCTGCTGGTGGTCGGCCCGCCGATGGAGGAAAAGTACGGCAGTCTGCCGCTTCTGAAAGGCATCCTGCTCACGGCCCTCATCTCGGGCGTATTGCAGTGCCTTCTGTTCCCCCGCACGGCCCTGCTGGGGGCGTCGGGCATCGTCTTTATGCTCATCATGCTGGCGTCCCTGTCCGGCTTTTCCGGCGGCATCCCGGTGACCATGCTGCTGGTGGCGGCGCTCTATCTGGGCCAGCAGATCTATGACATCATCTTTGTGCGGGACAACGTGGCCAACTTCATGCACATCGTCGGCGGCGTCTGCGGCACAGTGTTCGGCTACGTCAATGCGGGGCCGCGCAGGAAAAAAAGACGCGGCTAAGAACAAGCAAATTTTATCATTCGCGCGGTTTTGCCGCTTGCTTTTTGATGGGCAGCGCTCTATTATATCATTTGTACAAATATTGCCGTGTAGATTTTAACAAAATCACCAAAAGTTGTGTATTAGACGGAGGTTGCTTATGAGACGACTGTGCAGCCCATCCCCGGGGATGAAACTGCCGACAAACCATCGTAAAGGAGGTCAGACGCTTTGAACGAACACGAAAAACCACAGATAGACTTCATGCACAAGCTTGCGCGCCAGATCGTAGAGCGCCGCAACCTTGTGTTCCTGTTCGTCGTTCTGGCGACCATTTTCACGGTATTCGCAGTGAAATGGGTCAAGGTCGAGACGGACATGACCACCTATCTGCCCAAGACCTCAGAGACACGTCTGGGTCTGGACATCATGGAGGATCAGTTCACGACCTACGGCTCTGCCGACGTCATGGTGGCCAACATCACCCCCGACGAGGCTGACGCGCTTTCCGATCAGCTCACCGAGCTGAAGGGCGTCCAGATGCTGGACTACGACGACACCACAGACCACTATAATAAGGACTCGGTATCGGCCCTCTACTCCATCACCTTCGACTACCCCGAGGAGGATGACCAGTGCCTCGAGGCCCTCGACCGGGTGAAGGAGTATCTGGCCGACTACGACATCTACGTCTCCACCTCGCTGGGCAACACCCAGCAGGAGACCATTGATGCCGAGGTGCGGGTCATCATGGTGTACGTCGCCGTCATCATTGTGGTGGTGCTGATCTTCACCTCCCAGACCTACGCCGAGGTGCCCGTCCTCATCCTCACCTTCGTGGTGGGCATGATCCTGAACATGGGCACCAACTTCCTGCTGGGCACCATCTCCTTCGTCTCCAACTCGGTGACGAACATCCTGCAGCTGGCCCTGTCGCTGGACTATGCCATCATCTTCTGCAACCACTTTAAAGAAGAGCACCAGACCATGCCGCTGAAGGAAGCTGTCATCGAGTCGCTGAGCAAGAGCATCCCGGAGATCAGCTCCAGCTCCCTGACCACCATCGGCGGTCTGGTGGCCATGCTGTTCATGCAGTTCAAGATCGGCGCGGATATGGCCACCTGCCTCATCAAGGCCATCCTCTTCTCGATGATCTCGGTGTTCGTGGTCATGCCTGGTCTGCTGATGCTCTTCGGCCCCTACATGGACAAGACCAAGCACAAGAACTTCGTGCCGGACATCCCCTTCGTGGGCCGCTTTGCATGGCGCACCCGCAAGGTCATCCCTGTCATCTTCCTGGTGGTCATCCTCATCGGTTACCACTTCTCGAACCTTTGTCCCTACGCCTACGGCTACGACGTCATCAAGGTGCCGAAGATGAACGAATCCCTCATCGCGGACCAGATGATCGAGGAGAATTTTACGAAATCCAACCTCGTGGCCCTCGTCTACCCTAAGAATGACGACTACAGCGTCGAGAAAAAGATGCTGGAGGAGCTGGAAAGCTACGACGAGATCGACCACACGCAGGGCCTGTCCAACATTGAGGCCCAGGACGGCTATATGCTGGAAGACAAGCTCACCGCCCGCCAGTTCTCCGAGATGGCCGACCTCGACTACGAGGCCGCCCAGCTCGTCTACACCGCCTACGCCATCGAGAACGAGGAGTACGGCCAGATCATCGGCAACTTTGCCTCGTACCGGGTGCCCCTTGTGGATATGTTCCTCTACGTCTGCGACGAGGCCGACACCGGCATCGTCTCCCTCTCGCAGGAGGAACTGGACGACCTCCACGAGGCCCGGGAGAAGATGGAGAGCGCACTGGCTCAGCTGCAGGGCGACAAGTACAACCGCGTCCTCATCTACCTCAGCCCCTCGCTGGAGGCCGGCCAGACGACCTATGAGTTCACCGATACCATCCGCTCCATCGCCCGGAAGTATTACCCGGACGGTGAGCTGTATATGGCCGGTGACGCCACCAACGAGTACGATTTCCAGAAGTCCTTCGCCATCGACAACGTCGTCGTCAGCGTCGTGTCCATCTTCATCGTCCTGCTGGTGCTGCTGTTCACCTTCCAGTCGGTGGGTATGCCCCTGCTGCTCATCGTAGTCATTCAGGGTGCGATCTGGCTCAACTTCTCCTTCCCCTATTTCTCCCACACCAACCTCTACTTCATGGGCTACCTGATCGTCAGCTCTATCCAGATGGGTGCGAACATCGACTACGCCATCGTCATCGGTACCCGCTTCAGCGAGCTGAAGGACAAGATGAATCACGAGCAGGCCATGATCGAGACCATCAACTTTGCCTTCCCCACCATCCTGACCTCCGGCACGATCATGGCCGTGTCGGGCACCCTTATCGGCCAGATGACCTCCGACGCCTGCATCGTGGGCATCGGCCAGTGCCTTGGCCGAGGCACCATCATCTCCATCTTCCTCGTCCTCTTCGTCCTGCCCCAGATCCTGCTGGTTGGCTCTAAAATCGTCGATAAGACGAGCTTCGCCGTGCCCAAGCTGGTGGCACGCAGCAGCGGCAATGGCCGGATGCGGGTCAACGGCATCGTGCAGGGTGAGATCCACGGCTCTGTGGCCGGTACGATGAACGCCATCGTGGACGGTGACGTCCAGCTGACCGTTATCTCGGGCAATGTGGCGCAGGAACTGGATGACAACAGACCGCAGGAGGTGCAGAATGAAGAAGAATAAGCTGCTGCGCCGCCTGACGGCTGCGCTTCTGGCCGCTGTGCTGACGCTGAGCATCGCTCTGCCGGTGTTCGCGTCTGACGACAGCGATACCATTTACATCAACAGCGTCTCGGACCTGCTTTCGCTGGCCAAGAGCTGTGCCTACGATCAGTGGTCGGTGGGCAAGACCGTCGTCCTGCAGCAGGACCTCTCCCTTGAGGGGATGTTCTGGGCGCCCATCCCGTCCTTCAGCGGACAGTTCAAGGGCAACGGCCACACCATCTCCGATCTGACGGTGTCGGGCGAGTACTCCCCGGCGGGTCTCTTCGGCATCGTGGAGGAAAAAGGCTCCATCGAGTCCCTGAGCGTGCGGGGCGTCGTGTCCGTCTCGGACACCAAGGACACCACCACCGGCGGCATCGTAGGCATCAACCACGGCACCCTCATCAGCTGCCAGTTCACCGGCGTCGTCACCGGCGACAGCGAGGTGGGCGGCATCGTGGGCCGCAACGAGGCCGAGGGCACCATCGACCACTGTACCGCCCGGGCCATCGTCACCGGCAAGTCCGCCACCGGCGGCATCACCGGCTACAACCTCGGCGCGATTACCGGCTGTACGAACGTCGGCAGCATCAACACCGAGTATCAGGAGGCCTCGCTGGATACCGATGGCTTCACGGCAAAAATGGTGGATTACATCAACAGTCGGAAGGCCAGCATCGACTCCTCCGACAACAGCGGCAGCTCCACCACCAATGTCGCCACCGATACCGGCGGCATCGCGGGCCGCTCCTCCGGCATGATCCTCACCAGCGTCAACACCGGCACCATCGGCTACGAGCATGTTGGCTACAACGTGGGCGGCATCGTGGGCCGCACCGACGGCCTCGTGTCCGGCTGCGTCAATCAGGGCCGTGTGCTGGGCCGCAAGGACGTGGGCGGCATCGCCGGTCAGGCCGAGCCTTACCGGGAGCTGGACCTGTCCAAGGACACCATCCGCCGCCTCCGCTCCGAGCTGGATGTGCTGCGGGGCCTCGTGGACGACACCACCGGCGTCATCGAGAACTCCACCACCAGCATCTCCAATTCCTTCAACGCCATGACCAGCCAGATGGATACCGCTATTGCCACGGCCCGCCAGCTGGACGATCAGGCCAGCGACTACGGCGATGAGGTGGCCGACGAGATCGACCGCGCCTCCACTTTGCTGGCTGATACCCTCACCAAGCTGGAGCCGGTCATGGACACCGGCGAGGACGCCATGACCAAGCTCACCGAAGCCACTGGCAGCCTCAAGTGGGCCATCCGCGAGATGGCCGCTGAGATGCTGATGGCATCCAGCGCCCTCAGCAAGACCAGCTCCGGTCTGGACAAGGTGAGCGACGCGGCCGAGGATGGCCGTGACGGTATGTCGGCTATCTCTGAGGGGATCAAACAGCTGTTGGAGTCTGTCGATACCGGCGATGACAGCGCTGCCTCGCAGGCCATCTCCGGCATCCTCTCGGCCTACGACTCCCTCTCCCCGGATACAAAGTCCGATCAGAACCTCAAGACCGGCATCGAGCTGCTGAAGGTGGCCAACTCTGTGGCCAGCGTCTTCACGCTGGGCAGCGGCATGGCCCCGGCAATGAAGGCCGTCACCGCAGGCATGGGCCTGCTGCGGACGGCATCCCTCCTGTCCAACGACAGTGACATCGCCCGCGCGACCTCTCAGATCGCCAGCGCCATCGGAACCATCTCCACCATCACGACCCAGATGGGCGGCATCGTGGGCAGTGCGGCTAAAGCCGTCTCTGCCGCCGACCATCCCGAGCTGGCGTCGGCCCTGACCAAGACTTCTGACGCCCTGACCGGGATGGGCAGCATCACCGACGACATCATGGGCAGCATCAAGGACTGGGTCGGCGGTCTGGACGGCGCAGACGACATCAAGAGCGGCATCGAAAGGCTGAGAGATGCGTCCGATAAGCTCAGCGATGGCATGGACGACCTGAGCGACTCCATCGACCTGCTCAAGACCGACGCCGCCCTCACCAGCGCAACGCTGGTCCATACCTCTGTGGCGCTGGGCCAGTTGCAGGACGGCCTCGGTGGGCTGACTGATATGATGAGCCAGACCCGCGACATCCTCCACTGGCTCAACCAGCAGGACCCCATCAAGGTGCCCCGTCCCTCGGCGGAGCTGACCAACACCAAGGACTCCCTCTTTGATGCGGTCAGCGGCCTGACCGATAAGATGGAGGACATCAACAGCACCATGCGGGCTTCCAGCGAGCAGCTGACCGCCAAGATGCGGGCTGTGACCGCACAGGTCAGCGTCGTGTCCAACCTGATGCTGGACGCCGTGCAGGAGATCAGCGACCCGGGCAGCAAGACTATCTATGAGGATGAGTCCGAAGACCTCATCGCCGCCCAGTCCGACGGCAAGATCGAGAACAGCATCAACCGGGGCACCATCGACGCCGACATGAACGTGGGCGGCATCGCCGGCACCATGGGCGTCGAGAACCTGCTGGACCCCGAGGAGGACAATAAGGACGAGGGAACCTCGCTCCTGCGCACCTCCTACACCGTCAGCGCCGTCCTCATCGGCAACACCAACGAGGGCAGCGTCACCGCCAAGAAGGACATGGTCGGCGGCATCGTGGGTCAGGAGGAGCTGGGCCTTGTGACGGCCTGCGAGTCCTACGGCGACGTCACTGGCGTCAATCAGGTGGGCGGCATCGCTGGTGCGGCCAGCGCAAAGCTCCGCAGCAACTGGGCAAAATGCGCCCTCAGCGGTGAGAAGTACGTCGGCGGCATCGTGGGTCAGGGCAGCGACAGCGACCTCACCGACGGCAGCCTTATCGCCATCAACAACCGCGCCCTCGTCTCGGTGCTGGCAGGCCAGCAGTATGTGGGCGCCATCTCCGGCGGTCAGGACGGCAGCTTCGTGGGCAACCTCTTCGTCTCCGACGACCTGCAGGGCATCGACCGCCTGAGCCGGGCCGGGCAGGCCGAGCCGGTCACTTATGAGACCCTGCTCGCGCAGGAAGGTCTGCCCACGGCCTTCCGCAAGCTGAACCTCGTCTTCAAGGCTGACGGCCACACCATCAAGAAGATCAGCTTCGACTACGGCGCGTCCTTCACGGAGGCCGACTACCCGGAGATCCCCCAGAAGGAGGGCTACTACGCCGAGTGGAGCACCCCCGTGCTGGATGCCCTCCACACCGACACCGTAGTGAATGTGGAGTACACCTCCTACATCCCGGCGCTGGGCAGCAGCGTGACCCGTGAGAACGGTCGCCCGGTCTTCTATGTGGACGGCTTCTTCGGCGGCTCCAACGCGGTGCAGGTCACCCAGCAGGACATCACAGCCGACGTCCATGGCGTCACCGAGCAGTGGCTGCTGGAGTTCACCGACGACGGCAACGAGACCCATCAGATCCGCTACCTGACCCCGGGCAAGGCCGAGGGCAAGGTCTACGTCAAGCAGGCCGACGGCAGCTGGCAGCGAGTGGAGACGGGCAGCTTCGGCAGCTACACCACCTTCACCGTCACCGGCACCGAAGTGGAAGTGGCCTTTGTGCCCAGCAAACTTCCCGTCTGGGCGTTCTGCGCCGGCGGCGCGGCCCTGCTGGTGCTGCTCCTGCTGCTGGCAAAGCGCATTCGCAGCAAGCGCGGCCCCAAGGGCGGCAAGCCCGAAAAGGAGAAAGCGCCCCGCAAGGAGAAAAAGGGCGGAAAAGCAGCAGTGGACGCCTCCGCGCCCGCCGATGAGCTGGATACGCCCATCTCCGAGACCGATGTCCCGTAAGAGATAAAAGCAAAGCAGGCCTCCGCCCGGAAGGGCAAAGGCCTGCTTTTTTCTGTTAGGGGATAACCTCTCCGTCAGCGCTTACACGCTGCCACCTCCCCTACCGAGGGGAGGCCTTGGCATGGCAGAAAGCTTTATCTCTTCGCCAGAGGCTCCCCTACTAGGGGAGCTGTCTGCGAAGCAGACTGAGAGGTTGTACGAAGGGGAGCCTGACCGTGAGCGAAAGCCTCTCCCAAGGGGAGAGCCTTTTCACCTTCACGATACGGCTCCACTGCGGTGGAACAAGTGGCGAAGTTCCTATAAATTAAACGATACATCATTAAATATTAGTTGTTCGCCAACGTGGCGAAGTTCCCCCGATTGGCGAAGTACCTATTTCGCCAGCTGGGCACAAGTTCGCCACCTTGGCGAAGTTTGTTTTATGGCGTTGGTACGTTGATATTTTGGAACTTCGCCAGATAACCTGCATGGCTCGGAGGTGCAGCTCCGTCATACCGCCCTTCCTGCCCGCATACACTTTCCCAAGAGCAAGGACAGGAAAGGAGCATCACCATGGAGCTGAAAGTGTTCCGGGACGTTCTGCCTGCGGCGGGTGCGGACTGCACGGCCAAGGCAGAGCTGCCCCTTGAGACCGAACTTCTCATCTCGGACTATCTGCCGCCGGTGCAGCGCATCGTCAAGTGCTTCGCGCAGCCGGTGGTGCTGCAAAAGCAGCTGGCCCCCGGGCGGCTGACGCTGGAAGGGTATCTGCGCTGCACCGTGTATTATCAGGGCGAAGAGGGGGCGGGCCTGTGCCAGACCGAGCAGAAGCTGCCCTTCACCAAGGCCCTCGAGCTGCCCTCTTTCGCGGCCACGGCGTGGACAGCCTCGTCCTGGCCGATGATGTGCGCCTTGAGGGCATCCTCCAGCCCCTGCAGGCGGCCATACTCGGTCTCTTTGATCTTCACAGCAGGCACACCGGTCCAAAGCTCAATGACCTGTGCGACGTCGTCCATGGTCACTTCAATTTCCGCGACCTTCAGCTGCAGGGCGGGCAGCTTTTCGCGCTGCTTCGCCAGATCGGTCTTGACCGCGGCCAGTGCCTCGTAGTCGCCGGGAGCAGTGCCGTACTTCTGGCCCAGAGCGTTCAGGATGCGCCCCACCGGCCCCTGCTCGTTCAGGATGCTGTCGTAGGCTTTCTGGGTGGCCTGCACGATCATCTCGCCAAACTCCCGGTTGTACTCGCCCCGCATCAGTTCGCCAAACGCTTTCCGGTGCGTCTCCGGGTCGGTGCTGCTCTTGTCTGCCGCACCGTCCTGTTCCTCGCCTTCAGCAGCATCTTCCTCCACGCCCGGCTCTTCCGCCGGGCTCAGCATCTCATCCACCTCAGCGGCAGCAGCCTCCCGGCCTTTGCCCTGGGCGGGAGCAGACGCCGCCTTTTCTGCCGCCGTAGCTTCGCCAGTGCCTTCTGCTGCACCATCGCCGCCCTCAGCAAACATCTGCAATTTCATGGTAGGTTCGTCCATATCATCTGCACCGCCGTCTGTGACTACCAGCTCGACATTGTCCGGATGCTCTTCCGCCAGCGCACGCAGGCCCTCTTCCACAAAGTCAAACCAGCTTGCGACCATCAAAGCGTTCGGGCCGGGTTTCGGCAAAGCCTGCACCACAAAAGTCTCGCCATGCTGCACACAGCTCGTCAGCAGCCTTCCGCTCCTTGCAGCAGCTTCTACCTTGTTTGCCAGCGTCTGCGCCAGCACCGAAACCGCCGCACACACGATGTCCTGCCCCGCCGGGGCGTAGCCTGCATGACCGCTTGCAGCCAGACTGTAGCCTTTGTCCGTATCCATCATCTCAATTTTGATCATGTATAACC
>OKUW01000643.1_pt1 | contig 12598 bp, 10 predicted proteins | sample 1606771 | NCBI WGS metagenome assembly OKUW01 (sample SAMEA3882553, study PRJEB24775) | human gut metagenome | biome: human-associated habitat; feature: intestine environment; material: feces | place: Netherlands | collected 2009/2010 | reverse complement strand
CCGTTCGCTGTTGCCTGCGCCGTAGTTAAACCGCATGACAGGCAAACAGCCTTGAATCAAGCCGTTTACCGTCATAACAATCAGCTGCTGCACCTTAAAATATGCGCCGAAGAAAGCGATCGCCGTATCGGAATACGCCACCAAAAACAGATTGACAAAGGTCACCACAAACGAACTGAGGGCGTTCATGATAAAAGATGGCAGGCCAAAGGCAAAAATACGGTAGATCATCTGCTTTTTCAAATGAAAGTCTTTGATTTTCACCTGCACTTTCTGCTTTTTGCCCAGCAGTAAAGCAAATGCCAAAATCATGGACAGCAGATAGCCTGCAACGGTAGCTACCGCAGCGCCGCGGATTCCCATAGTCGGGAAAATACCAATCCCAAAAATCAGAATGGGGTCGAACACGAAGTTAACGACCACGCCCGCGATCTGGAACCACATGGGAGCGACCATGTTCCCGGTGGCCTGTATCATCTTCTGGATGGCGATATGCACCATATTGGGAATTTGCATGAAGGAGCACACACTCATATAGGCGATGCTCAGCTGATAAATTTCTTCATTATTGGTGAATGCCCGAAAATAGGATTTCATAATCAGTAATGACATAAGGTTGAGCAAAGCACCTATTCCAAAAGCCAGTAACAATCCATGTGTGACAGTTGCATTTGCCTCATCCTGCTTTTTCTGTCCAAGATACCCTGCTATCAGCACATTCACGCCGACACCGATCCAGATAGACGCTGCATTCATCAATGTTGTAATCGGGAATGCCAGAGAAACAGCGATCAGTGCATTCTCACTCAACCGTGCCACAAACGCGCTGTCTATCAGATTATAGGAATATTGCAGAAACATGGAAATCAGCGGCGGTATCGACATTTGCCAGATGAGTTTTCCAACGGGCGCAACCGCCATTTTGTTATTTGTCTGCATGCTTTCCCTCTTCTCCACAAATTATCCGAACATTATAGTCCTCCATTCTGCTAATACTTCCGAGATACAAGCAACAAAAAAGCCACACAACTATCACAAGATAGCTGTGTGGCAAAAAGATGACCGAATCCGGAAAAGTCCACTAAAATTTTGCGTTTATCATTATAGCGAACTTGAAGGAGACTGTCAAGCAGCACTCATTACGGAACTATGCAGAAGAGAGAAACTATATCTCTCTCCATGCTTATTAATACACATAAAGGTACATCGAAGCAAAAGGTTGAACTCTTCTCCCAACATAACATATGCCGAGAAAATTATTTCTTAATATTGATTCATGCTTTAGCACATAGCTGCCTTCTTTAAACTGTAACACGTAATTCGGCTGTTCCATTATTTGGCAAGCTTATCGATCCATGCAAACAATTCTTCCAGATCATAATCTCCGCTATGCGGTAATCCCCACGGCAATGAAAAATCCACTTCATAACCTTTGTTCTTTAACATTGTTGCCAATATTACAGGAATCGCAATCGAAGTATCTCTGTCAAAAGCTCCATGACGGATTCTCCAGTTTTTTGTCGTATCGGTCATATTGACACCGATGGTGATCATGCTCTTATCTTCTGTTCAGCGTCAACCTCTAAAACGCTTCGCACTTCTTCAATCGCAAAACACTGACAGAATATGGCGGTGCCTCGTATACGAACTCTGAGGAAGCGCCATGCATATTCACGGTAATATTCTTCACCTTCTCCGGCTCTTCAAAGCTGTTTTCATCCCCCTTTTCACCGCTAAGAAGTGTTACGGTATAGTCGCCCTGTACCTGACAGTCCAGTGTAATGGAAACCGGATCCACATCTCCTGCAAAATTAACCGCCTTAATAATGATTTCGTCCTTGGTGTCAGTTACTACCGAAACAAAAGCAGGTCCGTAGGGAATCGAAATTTCCTTCTGAAGCTCACCATCAACATACAGGCGAATCTGTTTTCCGTCCGTTTCATATCCAAAGCGGTGATATTCTCCCGGTTTTACTGAAATAGCAAAGTCCTCAGTCAGCTTGTTGTCATGCATAAAGCCAAACTCTTCCAGTGAACATTGTCCTCCATTAACCTTCCAAAGAAACGGACGCACCAGAGCTGCATCCCATTCTTTTTCCACTCCGGCCGTAATCACGAGCTGCTCCTCATAATAGGAACGAACCACCCTGGCACTGAATATACCCAACTCGAAGTAAGCATTTTCCTCAACAAAAATATCGGTCTCAAATCTTCCATAAGTCTGGTCTTCTTCTCCAAATACCACAAAGCTCTTGGTCTCATCAGCCCATTCCAGAATACTGTGAAATTCCTTTTTCTGCTCCTCATCCGGAAGCTGAAGCAGGCAGCCATCCTCTGTATCCTGCACATGTCCCATTAATTCATGAGTAATCTTTGCTTCTTCTCCATTCCAAATAGGATTTCTGAAGCGAAGTTCCTTATTGGATTTTAAAGATGCCATTCCGGTTCTCGGACGATAAACACGTCCTCCCTCATCTTCGGATCGCACCACATATTCTCCGCGATTTTGACCGAACATTTTCCAGACATAATAAGTAGGAATTCCAAGGCTCTGATGATTATTGAAACGAATCAGATTAGGATACCACGCTCTGTAATTTACATTTTCAAATAATGGAGCATAAGAGGCCAATGTTACGATATCCTGATTTTTCTCAATACCCATAAGGAAAGCCGCTTCTCCCAAAGCCGCATACAACTGTCCCATATAGTTGCCTTCGTTTACAGCCACCTCTCCTACAAAGATTTTTGGTCCCTTACGATCGTAGTCATCATAATAATTTACACGTTCTGCAAAGAACTCTGTTGTATTGTAAAAATGTTCATCCACGCACTCGGCAGGACAACCATTTTTCTCTACATGCTCATTGGCTATTGTTTTAATCTGGGGATACAGTTCCTTTACCTTCTTATAAATCATGTTGTATCGCTTTTCATAATCCGGACCCCAGTTTTCATTACCAATTTCCAGATAGGTCATTTTAAAGGGTTCCGGATGCCCCATAGAAGCACGAAGCCTTCCCCATTTGCTTTCCTTAGAGCCGATAGCATATTCAATGGCATCCAGTGTATCCTGTACCATTTCATCAAGAGCCTCTCCTTCCAGAAGGACACTCTTTCTTCCCTGACAGGTCATTCCGCAGTTACATACATACAGGGGCTCCATCCCCAGATCCTCGCAAAGCTGCAGATATTCATGAAAGCCAAGTCCTAATGTACTTCTGTAATGCCATACAAACAGCTTACTGGGTCTTTCCCATACCGGACCTACCGTATCCCGAAATCTCATCGCTGTGGACGGTGTCGTTCCTTCCACAATACAGCCTCCGGGAAAACGCATAAACTTTGGACTCATTCCCTTAAGCTTTTCTACAAGATCTGTTCTGAGTCCATGCCCCATGTAGGTATTGTCAGGCATTAGTGAAATAAATCCCAGCAGAATCTCTCCGCCTTCTTTGCAGGAAATAGTAAGCTGTGCCTCGTGACAATCCTCAGCTGCTGTCAGCTTCATGTCATATCTTGTATACTCCTGACCGGAAACCACCAGACTGTTTCCAGTCAGTACTTTTCCCTGGTATTCGATCGCTACGTCCAGTCCTATTTCTTCCTTTGCTTTTGCAAATAAATACAAAGAGTAACTTTCTCCAGCCTTTACGGATATACCGCAGTAACCGGTATTAGTCAGAGATCCGTCCTTTTCAAACTGTATACGCAGAGCTGCGTCCCGATGTTCATTCAGGGTATCCGTCAGTTCCAGTTCCATCTTTGCATTGTGTGTATACCATGCCGGTATTTCTGTCTCCGAAATATTGTTACCCTTTACCCAGCGGCATAAGCCTTCTCCGTTGCAAAACTCATCCAGCCATCCGGATACGGTTTTTACATGGATGCCATCCTCCTGCTGTATATAACCCTCCGGTAAAACGGAATCTTCGAAGCTTCTGTTTCGAAGCATTTCCGGATAAAGTCCTCCGTCTCCGGCACGGTTAATGTCTTCAAAAAAGATTCCGTATAAATCCCTGGCTGTCTCAAATCGTCTTTCCTTTGTTTTAATCTTTAACTTGCTCATTGTAGGCTCCTTTTTTACATTCCAAGAGTTTTGATCACTGCCTGTATATGCAATAACATAGATTATGATAACTCAAATGATCTTAATGCAGCATTTCCGTTACCGCGATAGGTCAGGTAAAGCGCCTGTATTCCATCCGGAATCGTAACCGGTGCGGTATACTTTTCCCAGACATTGGTATATTGAACCTCTAATGTCGCCAGTACCTCTCCATCCCATGCTGTCTTTACTTCAAAAGTGCCATCTGCATAGCCCCGGATCCAAATACTGATTTCACGAATATCATGGCAGTCAAAATATTTGAAGCCGATGGTAGTTGAATCTGTAATATTGGCAATATATCCAACTTCTTCGTCTCCATCCCTGCCGTCCTGCATTACTCGTGGAAAATTCCCTTCGCCCACATAAACTGATGGGGTATCGGTAAACAGATTGCATGCAAGATAAGCGGGGTATTCGCCTTTACCCTCAAGCGGACCTCCATTTAAACCGCAGGAGGTAATTTTTACCTGTGGAATACTGCCGTCCGGCATAATCTGCAGCTTTTCAGCACATCCCTGTCTGCTGTACCAGGTATTATTGGTATGCCTGTGATAAAAAATGTACCAGTCCTCTCCGATCTGCACAATACTTCCGTGATTATTGGCACCGTAAGCTGTTGGCATATCTGCCGGCTTGTAGGTATCGATGTGCAGATCACAATTGCTGACAATAACTCCGCCATAGACAAAGTCCCTGGTAGGATTCTTACTGGTGGCATAACATAATTCGTGCATTAATATGGATGAATAGACAAAATAATAGGTGTCACCTACTTTACGGATGGAAGGTGCCTCAAAAAACTCATGTCCCTCAAATCCGGTACCGGCACCATATTCACAGCCTGGGGCCACAAACACCGGAGCTTCCCTGATCGTCAGCATATCTGCTCCCAACACCGTAGCCATAGCTCCGGTACGGGATTTATCACCTTTTCCGCAAAATCCGGTATAAAGATATGTCACATCTCCTTCCGTCAGAACCCCCGGGTCAAACTGGGGCTCATCACCTTCCTTTTCGCCCAGACGTGTGCCATCTTCATAATGAACATAGCCATAAAATTCATACTTTCCTGCCGGAGTATCACATACAGCAACTGAAACTACCGAAACCTTGTCCAACACGTAATAAAGATAGTACCTTCCGTCCGGTCCCACCGTAACATCCGGGGCATACAGACACATTTTGCCTTCCGGGTTCAGCGGATCGGCTGTCTTCGGATAAATCACACCCTCATATCTCCAGTTGCCCAGGTCATCGACCGGAGCTGACCAGCACACATAGTCTCCCATGCAGAAAACATATCCGTTAAAGTAATCATGGGATCCGTAAACATATACGCGATCGCCAAAAACATAAGGTTCTCCGTCCGGAATATACTCCCAGGACGGTAAATATGGGTTAAACGCTTGTTTTTTCACTTTGATATCCTCCTTTGCAAGCCTAATCCATGTACATTGTTTCATAAAGCAAATTACCGGGTGCTAGTTTAAGCCTTCAAGCTGACCACACGATCATAGTCATATCCTCGATCCGGATTCACCTTTCCGGCATTCAGTTCGAAATAAACCACACCGTTTTCGTTTACAGGAAGCTCTACGCAGATATTTCCGTCCTCCTGCTTTTTACGCTCTGTTTTTACAAAAGGTCTGGATGATTCCCGAATCAGCTTCGTCTGTTCCTCACTCAGATTTGCAGGTTCTCCCATATCATGCCATACCTTCAAGGGATTACATGTTTCCTCATCTACCGTCTTAGTCAGGAAGCAGTACTCCTCCTGTTCAGCCGGAAATGTAAACTCCAACAGCATTTTTTCTTTACCCTGTTCTGTACTTTTACGGGCAATATTCCAGGCTACACCTAGATAATCACCGTTTGCACGTTTCAAAACGACAATATTGTCATCCTTATATACACAATTGGCTTCACTTTCCTCAAGCTTTTTGTAAAAAGCAAATGTCCAGAAGGTCGGCTTGGTAATACAGCCATTGGCAACCAGTCCAAAGCCGCCGTGGAATGGTGTAAAAGGAACTCCCAGCTCTTCAAACACATCACCAAATGTCCAGTAGGAATAGGATTCATTCACATCTCCCAATCTGGAAAGCTGCTGTGCTATAAAGGCCGCATTCAGGTTTGTATCATGAATGACGCCCTGAGGAGTATAGGAGCTGTTGAACTCCGTGATATGAATCTGCAGACCCTTATATTCCGGGAAACTGTCAATAATATCTCTGGTTGTTTTTAAATTGGCAAAGCCGTCCTCTGCCTTCATCAGTTCAGAATATGCATAATGTCCAATATATTCCGGCGGATTAACGGTGTAATGATGTCTGGTTACGAAATCCACAGGTATGTGATTCTCATGGCAATATTCCATAAATGCCTGAATCCATTTCTCATCCGTTCCTCCACAAACAGCAGGGCCTCCTACACGGAATCCCGGATTCACTTCCTTTATGGCATCAAAGGTTCTATGGAACAGCTTAAAATATTCCTGCATATCCGCATTTTCCCAGAAGCCGCAAAGATTGGGCTCGTTCCATACTTCAATGGGCCATTGAATAACTTCCTCTTCTCCATAGCGTTCCATCAGATGCCGCAGCAATGAATGCACCATATTACACCACATATCATAATCTTTTGAAGGAGTGGTATTTCCCTGCCAGTAAAAGATAGTCTGGCTTCCACTTGCCAACTTTTTAGGCATAAAACCCAGTTCAAGAAAAGGTCTCAGCCCCACCTTCTTATAGGCATCCATTACTCTATCCAGATAAGTATAGTTGTACTCGACCCTTACCTTACCATCCTCCTCATAGGTCTGAAAGATCGCCATATCATCACAGAATAATCCATGTCCCCGGATATGCTTAAATCCGATTTCCTTTTGAACCAAGCGCAGCTCCTCCTGATATTCTTCTGTCAATGCAAGCCCCATTCTTCCGGTTCCCACACAATAATCTACATTATTGTGAAAAAAGGCCTTTGAATCCTTTGTAATCACGATCTTTTTTCTGTCATTCTCTGTTGCTCCACCCAAATTTACCATGCATGTATCTCCTTCTTCTAAATCATGTTCCTATGCAGTCACGCATCAGATGTCTGACCGCTGCACGATCCGCAGCTCTCTGATGACGATTACCATATTGATCTGATACTATCGCATTGATTTAAAGTTTCCAATGATTTATACTATAAGAAAATTGATATATCCTCTGATGTATCAGAACGGAGATTCCAGATGACTGAAATTGAATTTGTCGGCTACAGTGCCGTTCACCCCTCAGATTTTATATATGATGTTCCGAATGGCTTTACAGGCTATCTTCTGCTTCTTTTCGACTCTCCCTCGGAGCTGCTCATAGACGGAAGACTAATGCGGACAGCCGCCAATTCTGCTATTCTGTATACACCAGGAAGCAGGATTTATTACCGTGCTGCCGGTGAAGAATACCGGAATGACTGGATTCGTTTTCGTTCCGATCACTCCTTCGTGAAGCTGTTTCCGTTAACAAACACCCCATTTCCCGTAACAGATCCGGAATACTGTCATCAGCTTTTTAAATTACTAACCTGGGAGTCCGCCTTTTTCTCCTCTGAAAGCGAAGCAAACATTACTCACCTGCTGCGGGTTCTGTTCTCCAAATTAAGAGAAGGAATCCAGAATGAGTCCCCGGGTATTCACGATCATGAGCTGGTTGCATTGCATAAGATGATCTACAATAATCCTCAGCTTCCATGGAATATAAACATGATGGCTGCGAAGCTTCACTTAAGTCCCAGTCATCTTCAGACTCTCTATCACCGCAAATTTGGCTCCTCCTGCATGGACAATGTCATCGAAGGACGTCTGCGCCGTGCACAGGATTTATTAGAGTACAGCGAATACTCCATCCGCGACATTTCCGAGCAATGTGGTTATAATAATGTAGAGCATTTCTGCAGACAGTTCCGTCAGCATAACGGCTGTACCCCTGGACAATACCGGAAAAATGCATCAGCGGGAAGCAACAAAAGACTTCTCACCCACAATACCCTGGGAGGAAGGGAGTTTGAGAAGATTAATCGGAATCATCCGGTTGCGAAATCTTTTCCGTAAGTTCTCCTCCACCGGCATACATTCTTCCAAGACCGCATAAAATTTTATCAGAACATGTATAAATTCTTCTTTTTCCCATTGCAAATCCCCCATTTTCCTGTATGATAGAGATAGATTAACAGTAAGGAGGCATACAGTTATGTTGCAGATTAAAAATCCGGTTTTGCCGGGATTTAATGCAGATCCATCCATTATCCGTGTGGATGATACATATTACATTGCGAACTCTACGTTTGAGTGGTTTCCGGGAGTTCGTCTGCACGAGTCAAAAGATTTAGTACATTGGAATCTTCTTCCATCCGCATTGTCCACGACGACATTGCTTGATATGAAAGGAAATCCGTCATCGGGAGGTATCTGGGCGCCTGATCTTTCCTATGCAGATGGAAAATTCTGGCTGATTTATACGGATGTAAAAGTAACCGAAGGACCGTTCAAAGATATGATCAATTATCTGACGACGGCAGAAGATATCCGCGGACCATGGTCGGATCCGATCCGTGTCAATGGTGTGGGATTTGACGCATCGTTGTTCCATGATGATGACGGACGCAAATACCTTGTTCAGCAGACATGGGATCATCGCGAATACCACCATGCTTTTGACGGTATTACAGTGACAGAATTTGACACAGAGACAATGAAATTAAAACCGGAGACAGCACGTACGATCTACGCCGGAACGGACGTCAAACTGGTTGAGGGACCACATTTGTATAAGATCAACGGATATTATTATCTGTTTGCTGCACAGGGTGGAACCGTTTGGACACATCAGGAAGTAGTAGCTCGTTCAAAGACGTTAGATGCGTTGAGTTTTGAGACAGAGCCTGGCGATCCGTTTATTACAAACTTTGATACGCCGGAACTTGAGATCCAGAAGCAGGGACATGGTGCTCTCGTAGAGACTCCCGGCGGTGAGTGGTATTATGCAAGTTTGTGTGGAAGACCGTGGCACCACGAAAATGAAAGTTCGATCGACCCACGCGGCTGGTGTCCGCTTGGCCGTGAGACGGCAATTCAGAAAGTATACTGGGATGAAGAAGGCTGGCCTCGTATCGAGGGCGGACATGGCGGAAAAGTGCTTGTGGATGCGCCGAAAGATGCAATCTTGACAGAAGCACCGGCAGATCATTCGATGCATGATGAATTTGACACACCAAAACTTCATGATGAGTGGAATACCCTCCGCGTACCATTTACCGAGGAAATGGGTACGACAGGGGATGGCAGGCTGACATTGGTCGGAAAAGGATCCCTCTGCAATAAGCATGAGCTTTCGTTGGTGGCAAAACGCTGGCAGGCATTTAACTTTGATGCCGAAGTGAAAGTGAAATTTGATCCGTTCAACTATCAGCAGATGGCTGGATTGACAAATTTTTACAATGATAAGCACTGGTCATTCGCTTTCGTTACGTGGAATGAGAAAAATGGCCGCGTGATCGAAGTGGCAGAGTGCAATCGTGGCGGATATCGTTCGTTCCTTCGCGACGATGCGATTCCGGTACCGGATGATGTTGAATTTGTATGGCTTCGCACAAAAGTAAGAAAGCAGTCTTACAGCTACGAGTATTCCTTTGACGGAAAGAACTATACAGAGATTCCGGGCACACTGGATGCCGCTGTATTGTCCGATGATTACGTACTCCAGTCATACGGTGGATTCTTCACCGGAGCATTTGTCGGCATGGCATGCGTGGACTACTCCGGATACGATCAGACAGCAGAATTCCGCAGTTTTGACTATAAAGAACTGGATTAATCAATAGCAAGAGCCTTTTTTAAACCAGGCTCAATCAGATGGCTGGCGATGCCGCAGAGGATTCCGGGAAAAGGACGAAAAGTCCGGGAACCAGGAAGACGATGAGGCAGGCGCCGGCCATTGTAAATAATAAGATGAAAGTTTCTTTGATGTAACCTGCCATCAGGCGCACGGAGAGCAGAAGAACTGCCGGAAATGAAGTGCGCAGATGTGAGCGGAAGTTTGTGTGTGACCGCGCGAGATACAATGATAAAGCGCCGTCAAAGAAGCCCCTGAAGTGTATGGTATAGTCATTTTGAAAACGCTGAATTTCTGTTATCATACCATGAAATGGATAAATTAGAAGAGGAAACCTTATTCTTTGTATTTTCGTATAATAATCATATAACTTATAAACAATAAAACAGCTGCGCTGGTCCAGGCACAAATTTCCGCATAAAAAATTCCGTCTTCACCGATCAGTTTTGGTAACAATAATGCAACACTGACACGCATCACAAATTCTGCAATGCCACTGGCGAGGGGAATCAGGGTATTACCCAGACCCTGAATCGCCGAACGATATACATACAGCAGATACAGTACCCATAGAAAAATTGCCATAATAAACAAATATTTATATGCAATGTCTAACACCTGTCGGATCTGTTCCGGTTCGCCGGATACAAACAGTGACAATATATTGCGTCCGAATAACACCATCACACCTGAGATCACAACAGCAGTAAGCAATGCCATATAAGTTCCGCTATGCACACCTTTCCGGATTCTCTGATATTTCTTTGCACCAAGATTCTGGCCTACATAGGTTGTAATTGCATATCCGTATGAAACGGCAGCCATCTCTAAAACTCCATATAATTTGTTTGATGCTGTAAATCCAGCCACAAACAGGAATCCAAATCCATTGACTACATACTGTACTGTAAGCCCCCCTACAGAGATGATCACATTCTGGATTGCAAGAGGAGTCGCCACTTTCAAAAGCCGCAGACTCATTGCCGGCTGTCTGTAGAAGTCCTGTTTTTCCAGTCGGATATCCGGAATTTTCCGTAACACCATCAGACAGTACAGGGCTGAAAATCCCTGTGCGATGACTGTCGCCACTGCTGCTCCGGCTACACCCCAGCCAAAAACTGCCACAAATAACAGGTCCAGTCCCACATTGATCAACGCTGCTACGGTCATTGCTATCAGTGGAGATCTGCTGTTACCCAGTGCTCGAAGAATCGCTGCAAATATATTATAAGCCGCTATGATCGGAATTCCGGCAAAGATCAGCCGAAGATATAGCATTGTCAGGTCAATGACATTATCCGGTGTCTGTAAAAACAAAAGAACATGATAAACTGCCCCTTCACTTACCGCAAGTACAATCACAGAAAGCAGTGCTGTCATGATATAGCTTTTCGCCACCGCGCATTTCAGATTTTCTTTTTCCCTTGCTCCATAAAACTGAGCTACCAGAATAGAAAAACCCTGTGTGATACCTGTCATGATACCGAACACCAGCCATACCAGCCAGTCTCCGGCGCCTACTGCCGCCAGTGCTTCAACCCCTACCACCTGTCCGACGATCATGGTATCTGCCATCGTATAAAACTGCTGAAAGATATTTCCAAGCATCAGTGGTATGGCAAAAGTAATGATCAGTTTTCCAGGTGATCCAGTGGTCATATTTTTTTCATTTGTTCCCATAAGAATCTCCTTTTTTTTCATCCTTTTCCGATTATTTTACATAGGACTCTGCCAAAACGCAATCCTCTATTTTCACAAAGTTTTCCCGATATTTTTGGTAGCTATTATATCCTTTTTCCCGGCTTTTTTCAGCACTTCTTTCTCAAAGGGAAAGTTGGCAAACTTGAATACATTAAGCCCTGTTTCTTCATCATAAACTCTGTCAACTTTTCCATCAATGACCGTAATTACCATCTCACAGGTTGCACTCACGACAGCTCTGTTCAGATGCCCTCCAAACGCTTCACCTTTCTCATTCCCGACACTCATATGAAGATGCGCATAATATTCTCCATCCATTGTATTGATCGTACCTGTCAGTGATGCAATTTCATAATACCCTTTAAAACTGTTTGAGTAATATTTCTTCTCATCTGTCTTATATACTCCGATTGTGAAATCATTGATAGCTCCAAGAGCATTGATACTGGCAAGCTTTATATTCTCATTTATAGCAATTGCTTTCAGTTGCTCTAAAATCTCCTCCCCTTTGTCAATTCTCGCTATTATTACATTATCAAATTTTCTGTATTCCATTTTGTTTCTCCCATCTGTTAGTATCTTATTACTGCCTGTATTTTTTTATTTTTTTCAAGAAATTCCGATTTATAACCAGCCAAATTTCAAGTGGCCGTTCATTTATTTCTTGAATTTATATTTTTCCTTTCCATGACCGGATACTGGTTCAATAATATCCGCTTGCACCAAATTGGAAAGAAGTTTCGAAGCGCCTGAACTTTTCAGCTCAAGAAGTTTCATAACTGCACTTCTTCCAAATACTCCATCAAATCCAAACTTCTCAAAGAGTCTATGGATATGAACCGTCGTTTTTACTGTGAAATCGCTGGCTTTTGCGGAAAGCACGCTTTCAATATCCACTTTCACACCTTGAATG
>OKUW01000635.1_pt1 | contig 12732 bp, 10 predicted proteins | sample 1606771 | NCBI WGS metagenome assembly OKUW01 (sample SAMEA3882553, study PRJEB24775) | human gut metagenome | biome: human-associated habitat; feature: intestine environment; material: feces | place: Netherlands | collected 2009/2010 | reverse complement strand
CGGAATAAGCTTCTCCGGGAAATGGTATGGTCCGTAGTTGTTTGAGCAACGGCTGATTGTTACAGGAAGTCCATATGTGCGGTGGTAAGCAAGCACGAGTAAGTCTGCTGCTGCCTTTGATGATGAATATGGGCTTGATGTATGGATTGGTGTATCCTCATGGAAGAAAAGGTCAGGGCGGTCAAGTGGCAGATCTCCGTATACCTCATCTGTTGATACCTGGTGATATCTTTTAATGCCATACTTGCGGCATGCGTCCATAAGTACTGATGTTCCGATGATATTTGTATCAAGGAATACCTGTGGGTTTTCGATTGAACGGTCAACGTGTGACTCTGCTGCGAAGTTTACAACCATATCAGGATGCTCTTCCTCAAATAATTTGTATACGGCGTCACGGTCTGTGATGCTCTCCTTTACGAAACGGAAGTTTGGATTGTCCATTACAGGCTCAAGTGTTGAGAGATTTCCTGCATATGTGAGACAGTCTAAGCATACGATACGATAATCCGGATATTTGTTAAGCATGTGAAATACGAAATTGCTTCCGATAAATCCTGCTCCACCTGTTACGATAATTGTCATTTTGATTTCCTCCTTAATATAACTGCTCGCGGTATTTTCCATCAAGTACATCCTTTAAGTACTGTCCGTACTGGTTCTTCTTTACGAGCTCATATGTCTTTAATACTTCATCCTTTGTAATCCAGCCGTTTAAGTAAGCGATTTCCTCAAGACATGCTATCTTGCGGTGCTGATGTGTCTCGACTGTCTTGACAAAGTTTGTGGCATCTACAAGACTCTCATGTGTTCCTGTATCAAGCCATGTGAAGCCCTGTCCCAAAAGCTCTACATTGAGGGCTTTTTTCTCAAGATAGATTCTGTTTAAGTCTGTTATCTCAAGCTCTCCTCTGGCTGATGGCTTAAGGTTCTTTGCATACTCTACTACATTGTTATCGTAGAAGTAAAGACCTGTGACACAGTAATTGCTCTTTGGATGCTCAGGTTTTTCCTCGATTGAAATAGCCTTTCCTTCCTTATCAAACTCTACAATACCGAATCTCTCAGGGTCATCTACATAGTAGCCGAATACTGTGGCGCCCTTACCGCTCTTAGCGTTTTCAACTGCGGCCTTGAGTCTCTTATTGAGTCCGTGTCCTGCGAAGATGTTGTCTCCGAGAACCATGGCTACTGTGTCATCCCCGATGAATTTCTCACCGATAACGAATGCCTGTGCAAGTCCGTCCGGGCTTGGCTGTACCTCGTAGGTGAGGTTGACACCAAACTGATGTCCGTCTCCTAAGAGCTCCTTAAATCTTGGTGTATCCTGTGGTGTTGAAATGATCAGGATATCTCTGATGCCGGCATTCATAAGCACTGACATAGGATAGTAGATCATTGGCTTGTCATAAATTGGAAGTAACTGCTTTGATGTTACCATTGTGAGTGGGTAAAGACGTGTGCCTGAACCTCCCGCTAATATAATACCTTTCATGTTGTTCTCCTTTAAACTGAAACTACGTGCTACACTTGATGCTTTCGGTCTGTAGAATACACTGACTTAGTTCATCATTTACCTGCATTATAAAAGGTGCCCCAAGGGCACCTTCAAGTACTTTTTTATATTTTTAGCATTTTTCACAAAATATATGCTTATAATATCCTGTTTTTGAATCATTTTCGTGCAATAAATACACCTGCATCCTTTGTGATATGGAACCCTCCCTCTGTCTTCTTTCTGACAAATGCCGCAAATTCCTTATAGCGGTCCACAATATACCTGTTCTGGTTGCCGTGGCACGAAAGCACATACTCTATCACAGGCTCTGCTTTTTCTACCACAAGCTCATCCTCGTACCCATGCCAGCTTACCTCACCAAAGTATTTTCCAAGTATTGCCTCACCATTTTCTTTACCGAATTGCTCATACAGCCTTTCCGCTGACAGCTCTATACGGTCATCAAACTGCTGCACCAGGTCGTTTATTTCCTTCATATGCCGTGAGCTGTATGTACTGCACACAAACACGCCACCTGGCTTTAGCACCCTTAGGATTTCACTGCACACAGCATCCAGATTGTCACAATAGAACAGTACATGGTCTGCTATCACGCAGTCATACGATGAATCCGGCTTATACAGCCTGTGGGCATCCATCACCTCATATGTGAAGCGCTTGTCATCTGCGCCTACATTTCTCGTCGCATCCCTTACCATGCCATACGATATATCAGTCAGGGTTATCTGCATATCTGCCGGTATCCTGTCTATGTTCTGTGTCCAGAGAGAGGCATCACCACAGCCCACCTCAAGCACCTTTTCCCCTTCAAAAAAGCTGCACTCATCAAATACCCAGCTAAACCAGCTCACCGGATTCATCGAGAAATCCCTGTGCAGATTGATTCTGGCTGATATATTTGAAGCATCCCTGTACTGCTGCTTTAGCTTTTGCTCCATCTCGTTTATATTAACCAGCTCCAGCATATGGCTCCAGTCCACGCTTCGCCCCTCGTCTATTACCTCTGAAGCCTCCTGCAGTGCTGATTTCATAAGCTTCATCTGCTCTATCCTCTCCTCCACGAGACCAAGCTGCATGTGAAGCGACTCAGACATGACATTGCTGTCCGTGTTTCTGAGTGTCATCTCCTTGATATCATCCAGGGAAAATCCCAGATATTTGAGGAACAGTATCTGCTGTAGACGCGCAAAGTCGTCATCATTATAGAATCTAGCTCCGTTTTCGTTTACGTAGGATGGTTTTAAAATATTGTGCTCGTCATAGTACCTGACGGTCTTTTTTGTAATATGCGCTTTTTTTGCAAATTCTCCTGAGGAGTAGTAGCCGGGTAATTTCATCGTTGCGTTGCCTTTCCTCTTATTTTCTTACTTTTGAACTTCCTATATCTAAGTATATCATAATTTTCTAATACAGGATTTATTAATATTTACTTATTTTCATTGTTTCTGCTTGTTTTTCCAGAAAATGTACTTATAATTATAATATCACTATGTAACAAGGAGAAAACAATGAAATACGATTATATAGTAGTAGGTTCCGGTCTCTACGGAGCCATCTTCGCCCACGAGGCAAAGGCCAAGGGCAAATCAGTGCTTGTTGTAGACAAGCGTCCTAACATAGCAGGAAATGTTTACACCGAAAAGCAGGAGGGCATCAATGTACACATGTACGGAGCCCACATATTCCACACCAATGACAAGAAGGTCTGGAACTACATCACACAGTTTGCTGAGTTCAACCGCTTCACAAACAGCCCTGTGGCAAACTACAAAGGTGAGCTTTACTCTATGCCATTTAACATGTACACCTTCAACAAGATGTGGGGTGTGGTGACACCAGAGGAGGCTGCTGCAAAGATTGAGGAGCAGAAAAAGGAAATCACCGGTGATCCTAAAAATCTCGAAGAGCAGGCTATCTCACTCGTTGGCCGTGATATCTATGAGAAGCTCGTAAAGGGCTACACTGAGAAGCAGTGGGGTCGTGATTGTAAGGAGCTTCCGGCTTTCATCATCAAGCGTCTTCCTGTGAGACTTACCTTTGACAACAATTACTTCAATGCTCTTTATCAGGGTATTCCAATCGGTGGATACACCAAGATGGTTGAGAATCTGCTCGACGGCATTGAGGTCAGACTGAATACCTACTACCTTGAGCACAAGGCTGAGCTTGATGCTCTTGCTGACAAGGTGGTATACACAGGTCCGATTGACGCATACTTTGGCTTTAAGCTAGGTACTTTGGAGTACCGCTCAGTGCGCTTTGAGAATGAGACCCTCGATATTCCTAACTTTCAGGGAAATGCCGCTGTCAACTATACAGACCGCGAGACTCCATGGACACGTATCATCGAGCACAAGTGGTTCGAGTTCGGTAAGGATGAGGATGGAAATGATCTGCCAAAGACTATTATCAGCCGTGAGTACTCTTCTGAGTGGAAGGCAGGCGATGAGCCTTACTACCCTGTAAACGATGAGAAAAACGGACAGCTCTACGCCAAGTACAAGGAGCTTGCCGATAAGGAGACGGGTGTTATATTCGGTGGTCGTCTCGGCGAGTACAAATACTACGATATGGATACTACCATTGCCTCTGTACTTGATATGTGTGAGAAGGAGCTTGGCTAATAGTCAGGCTTCCCACAAAATGCTTTGTTCATGTCATACAAAAACCGCCCATAGCATATCAATTTTGCCACGGGCGGTTTTGTTTACATTATTTTTTTCCGGCCATATTTATCTCAGCCGCAGGAATATGCTCCCTAAGACACTCATATCCATACTCCTTCGAATATGCATATATAGCCGGAAGCTGTCTTGACAGAAAGAGCGCCGGTGCTTCTGTCACCGAGTATGCACCACAGTGCCCGAACTCAAGAACATCACCAAGCTCAAGCTTCTTAAGCTTCACCTCGCGTACCAGCACATCTGCCACTGTACAAAGGCTTCCGCATAGTGTATAGTCTGTGTCCGGCAATTGTGTTAATTCTTCCTCGGTTCTTTTTTCATTTTCTGATACTTCACAACCATTAAATGTGTTTCCTATCGGACCTGCTGTTCCTTTTATTTCTCCCAATTTTTCACCAAAATATATTTCGTCAGCTCTATATATACTAATCGGTGGCACCTGCATAGCCATTCTCTGTCCAAAGTAATTCAGATGGTGGATTCCTCCATCCAGAATCGCATAATTGGCATCGCCTGTCGATTTAAGGTCCTTTACCTGTGTGTAGTATTTACCGCATGAGGCTGCGAGGAAGCGTCCCATCTCAATGCCAAGCGGATATTCCTCGGCAAATTCTCTAAGCACCTCTGCTGCCTCATCAAGTGATTGTTTTTCCTTTTCCTGCCAGTCATCCTCAAAATACTCCACGCAAAGCCCCGGGCCATACTCTACAAGCTGTGGCTCAAAGCTGTATTTGTCCTTTAACATGGTAAGTGCAGACTTTATTTTTTCCAAGTCCTTATTTATTTTGCGAAGACTCTTCTGTGTGCCGGAATAGTAGTGGATGCCCATTACCGTGATGCCCTTAAACTCATCCGGATGCGAAATGATATATTCAATATCCTCAAGCGACATGCCAAACTGGTTGCCACTTGTCAGGCGCAGTATGACCTGTGCCTTCTTTTCGACCAATCCGGCTTCCTGCGCGCCTTCAGACATACATTCAAGCATCACTTCTGATATCAGTGCCGCATGTCTTATGCTCTCACAGGTCAGTATGCCGGCGCCATATGAAACTGCTTGCTCTATATCGCATTTTTCCTTCATCACACCTGAATAGATGATGCACTCCGGCTTCACGCCAAGTGCTATACATATCTCAAGCTCTCCCGGGCTGCACACCTCCACATGGTCTAAGCCCTCCGGCAGCCTGTGAAGCAGAAACGGATTTGCCTTTATTGAAAAACAAAGTGGTATCCTACGTCCTCCTTTACAATCAAGAGCAGCCCTTATCATGGCTGCTCTTTTTGCAAACTCGTCCGTATCAAATACATAGTACGGTGTCTGTCTCATATGCATTATTCCTCCACAAGCTCTTTCACAAGCTTCTCGATTGCATCTACTGAGTTGAAATTCTCAGGAACCAGATCCTTTGGTCTGATTGTGATGTCAAACTCATCAGTCAGCTCCGATACGAGTGAAACTATATCAAATGACTCAAGAATTTTGTCATCGATTAGCTTTGTCTCCTTCTCAAAATCCACATCCGGTCTTAATTCCTCTAAAATCTCTAAAATTGTGTCTCTCATTTTACATTTCCTCCAGTTTTTTCATATCATATTTTCCGTTTGGAAGCTTAGGAAGCTGCTCCAGCTTCTTGATTTTCCTTGGCACCATAAAGCCCGGGAGCTCGTCCCTCAGTGCCAGCGCGAGGCTTCTCCTGTCACAGTCACCTGTGTAGAAAAGTATCAGCACCTCTTTTGCTTTATTATATATAACGCAGCTTTCTGCGACTCCCTCGACCACATTGGCGGCATGCTCCACCTCGTCAAGCTCCACACGGTGTCCCATGTGCTTTATCTGGCGGTCCATACGTCCACAGAAATGAAGTATGCCATCCTCATTGAGCCTTCCGTAATCCCCTGTGCGATACATCCGCTCAGGATAAGCCTTATTGAGTGGATTGAGTGTAAATGCCGCAGCTGTCCTCTCCGGATCATTATAATAACCCAGCGCCAAGATTGGTCCACATACACATATCTCGCCCTGTTCTCCGACAGCCGGCTCATTTCCATGCTCATCTATCAGGAAAACCCTGTAATTGTCATAGGCTTTTCCTATAGGAAGCACCTCGTCCTCTTCCACTGTATGATCCACGCTATAGTAGGTGCATGATGCTGTGGCCTCTGTCGGCCCATACTGGTTCACAAAATGTGCTTCCGGCAGATTTTCCTGCCATTTCCTAAGCACCCTGCACGGCATCACTGAGCCTGAGAAGCAGATTTTTCTAAGACTCTTAAGCCCTACTTCCTCAAATGCCCCAAGCGATGTGAGGATGGTAAATGCCGAAACACTCCAGCCGACACTGCTGACCTTCTTATCATTCATGTAATCAAACAGGGCATTTGGCTCCATAAAATACTCTTTTGGAATAATCGCTGTGCTGCAGCCGGTCTTTAGCGGCAGATAAATGTCCCTGATTGCCGCAATATAGTCAAGCGGTGACTGATTACCCAGCACATCACTTTCCTCTATATGCATTACATCACAGTAAGCATTGATGTATGTCATAAGTGACAGATGCGATGTCATGACTCCCTTTGGATTGCCGGTGGAGCCTGACGTGTAGATGATATACAGTGGGTCTGTCATGGACATCTGCCTGCGGACTGTTGCAAGCTTCTCCAGTGAGCTGTCATCTTTTTTTCCTGCACAGCCTGCCACAACACAACCATCTGTATCGTTCTCACTATCCGTCACAGCGTCTCCTGCTGATTCACTGATTTTACAATTACTATCAGCGCACGCCACCTGCTCGAAGCGCGATATCTCCTCAGCAACAAATATCTGCGGTCTATCGAAGCCTTCTGCCTTTGCCAGCTCATCCACTATGCTCTCCACATGCTCAAGGCTTTCCCTGTCTGCCACAATAGCCCTTGGACACAGATTTTCAAGTATTTTTTCAATTCTCTTGTCAGGAAGCGATGCATCAATCGGCGCATACGGTCTGCCTGCATATGCCACTCCCAGGAAGTACGCCGGTGTCACCATTTTCCTTCCGGCAAATACTGCAACAGGGGTTCTGTCCACTCCAAGCTGTTCTATCAGATATGCTCCTGTATTTCTTGCTATATCATACACCTGCGCAAACGTAATGCTGCATTCAGTATCCGAAAATGCAGGCTTGTCAGGGTATTTTGCCACTGTGGCCTCAAGCCACTCCAGTACGTTTTTCATCTTAGTCCTCTTTCATGCATTAATAAACGTTGCCGAAAAAATTATAGCACATAACATCCGAAAAAAATGTCATGTGCTATCGAATTAATAATTCTTAAGAAAGCCTTAATTTTTTTCTGTAGGTTTTTCTATATTTGATTCTCCTATTAAATATATCGGTCTGTCCTTTGCCTCGAGATAAAGCTTTGACAGATACAGTCCAAGTATCCCTATGCTAAGAAGCTGTATACCACCGATAAAAAGAATGATGACCACCGTTGATGCCCAGCCTGCTACCGGATCACCAAATACAAGTCTCCTGATAATGATAAAGAGCATTGCAATTATTGCGACAATAAAGCTGAACACTCCTGCTATTGAAGCCATGTATAACGGAGCATTTGAAAATGCTACTATTCCATCTAAACTATAGAGAAACAGCTGCCAAAATGACCACTTTGTCTCGCCAGCCACGCGGTTTACATTTTCAAACTCAAGCCATTTGACCTTGAATCCTACCCAGCCAAATAATCCTTTTGAAAACCTATTGTACTCTTTTAGCGATAAAAGAGCATCCACATATTTCCTGTTCATCAGCCTGTAGTCACGTGCCCCATCAACCATATTTGCCTTTGAAATCTTACTCATCAGCCTATAGAACTTTCTGGCAAAAAAAGATCTAATCGTTGGTTCACCTTTGCGTGTCACTCGCCTTGTACCGACAGCATCATAGCCCTCTTTTGTAAGGACCTGATACATCTTCGGAAGCATTTCCGGGGGATCCTGAAGGTCTGCATCCATTATTGCCACATATTCACCCACCGCATGCTGCAAGCCCGCATACATGGCTGCCTCCTTGCCAAAATTGCGTGAAAAGGATATGTATTTTACACTGGAATCATTTGTGGCAAGCTCCTTTGCAACATCGAGCGTCCCGTCCATAGAGCCGTCATCCACTATAATCAGTTCATAGGACAATCCCTCTGCCTCACTCGCTTGACTCATCTGATTCAGTACCCAGGTTATTTTATTATAAAAAAGAGGCAGAGCCTCTTTCTCGTTAAAGCATGGCACCACAATGCTTATCTTATTTTTTTCCATATAAGCCACCCTGCATATAACATCAAATAAATAAAAAATCCAATTGCTGCTCCTGCCGTATTTGTCACAAAATCATCCAGCTGGCAATATCCTCTGCCGGTAACCAGCTGCGTGTACTCAATTGCTGCGCTTATAAGAGCACCAACAGGTATTGTAAACCATCTCATCCAATTTTTAAAAACCAGTGGAAATAAAAGCCCAAATGGTATAAACAATACTATATTTTCTATAAAATAAGCGTGCATCTGAAGTGTCATGCCCCATGTGCTCCACAGCACCATATCGGCGACGCCGGTTCTGCTTCCCGGCTCCCTTGAATAATACACTATCATTATAAGCGTATACATATAAGCCACAAAGGTGCCGCAGAACATCATATGCCAGATTTTGCCCACTATCTTTTTTCTTCTCTCATCTGCCTGTGATACCTCTCTCATTGTGAAAAGATATCGCAGCAGACACACAAAAATATACATCGCAATGCAGATTAAAGCCAAATATACCGCTGACGGAAGATATTTGAACTTTTCCTGTATGTCTCTTATTATATAATCCTTTAAACTCAATGTCCTTTTTTATGCTCCTTGTAGGCACGAATGAACTCCAGCTGTCGTTCATCGTCCTTTTTCTGTTCGTCATCAGACATATGACTCACTTTAATAATTATACACAATATTATGCCAATTACAATAATACCGGCACATAATATAAAAATAATTAAGATTTCAGGCATAGACTATTTCCTCCGGCAGAATTTAATTACTATTCTCTCTACAGATTAAATTATATCCACTTAATTTATCTTAATTCACTCATTTATGAACCCCAATAACAGCAAAAGCTGCATGATATTCTCACACAGCTTTTGTATATTACGTGTATTATCTTTGGCATTAACCTTTATTTTAATTTTGCAACAACCATATCCACATATTTCTGACAGATTTCCTCGCTCTCTGCCTCAACCATGACACGGATAACAGGCTCTGTACCCGACTCACGCACAAGTATACGTCCTGTATCGCCAAGCTCTGCAGTAACCTGGTCGACAGCCGCCTGAACCTCAGGATTTGCAAGTGCCTCGGCCTTGTCAGCCACACGCACATTCTGAAGTACCTGTGGGTAGATACTAAGCCCCTCACAGAGCTGGCTCATCTTCTGTTTTCTCGCCATCATGACCTCCATCATCTTAAGGCTGGTAAGGATACCATCACCTGTTGATGCATACTTAGAGAAGATGATATGTCCTGACTGCTCTCCGCCGATGCGGCAGCCGTTCTGCTGCATGTACTCGTATACATATTTATCACCTACTGCAGTCTTTGCGTAGCCGATTCCAAGCTCATCAAGGGCCTTATAGAGTCCAAAGTTTGACATAACAGTTGTGACAACAGTATTGTTATCAAGCTTTCCTCTCTCTTTCATGTACTTTCCATATATGTAGAGGATATGGTCTCCTGTGATTACATTGCCCAGTTCGTCTACACAGAGACATCTGTCTGCATCTCCATCGTATGCGAAGCCTACATCAAGACCATTGTCCACCACGTACTTCTGTAAGCCCTCGATATGTGTAGAGCCTGCATTATTGTTGATGTTTAGACCGTTTGGCTCATTGTTGATGACATAGCACTTTGCTCCAAGTGCCTCAAAAATAGACTTTGCCATGTTCCATGAGCTTCCGTTGGCACAGTCAAGACCTACCTTCATGCCCTTGAATGAGTAGACACCAAGCGATATGAGGTATCCCATGTAACGGTTACGGCCTGCTACATAGTCAACTGTACATCCGATAGCATCCTTATGTGCATAAGGCAATTCCTTCCACTCCTGACCAAACAGGCGCAGCTTGCCGTCTATATAGTCCTCGACAAGGAGAATTGTCTCCTCATCCATCTTCTCTCCATTGCTGTTGATAAGCTTGATTCCATTGTCATAGTATGGATTATGGCTTGCTGAAATCATGATACCACAGTCAAAATCATCGGTTCTTGCTACATATGCCACTGATGGAGTTGTGGTAACGTGTAATAGATATGCATCTGCTCCCGATGCTGTAAGTCCTGATACAAGGGAGTACTCAAACATGTAGCTTGAACGTCTTGTATCCTTTCCTATTACTATCTTCGCCGGCTCGTCGAGCTGCTTCTGCTTCTTAAGCTCTCCATAATACCAGCCCAAAAATCTACCAATCTGATATGCGTGCTCTGCTGTTAAATTGACATTGGCCTCTCCACGGAAGCCGTCTGTTCCAAAGTATTTTCCCATTGTTGTCCCCTTGTGAATAAATTTTTCTTATATTATACACTTAATAAATGTGTTTGTGTAGTAAAATAAGCTTATTTGTTAAATTATTCGACTTCATAAAATCAATTGTTTATAAATATGATAAAATTAACATATGTATATAAATCAAAGCTACAAAGATATCTTATGACACTCCATATAATATCTCTTCTCATTCGCTTCTCCGATTGAGAATGTCTTTCTAGGAAGCACCCCGCCCGCATTTATTGCAGGGAACAATGTGCTCTTGTCTATCGACTGAAGAAAGATTCCACATCCCTTAGTCTCCCTAACCAGTCCGTGAAGTGCCTCATCCCCATGGATATAGTCTATTTCCACATTGTCATGTGTCTCAAGATACTTGTCTAAAATACCCTGGAGTATCTCAACCGGGAGGCGGTCACCTCTATTTGTGATATTAATTCCGGAATTCTTTATTTCGGTAGCGCCTGATTCAACATACTCAAATACTATCTCATCGCCCTCAGTGCTCGCAAGTCCTTGTTTTGTGATTTCAGCTTCGAAAAACGACAGCATGTCCTTTACATCAACATTTGTAAGCAGTCTGTGAATAGGCTTAAACTCAAGCGCCTCACTGTGCAGATTACAGATTTCCACAAGAGCATGCCTTGCAGGATGAGTTTTCAACTGCTCCTCTGTGAATTTTCCTGATTTTTTGATATTTTCCCAGCATGTCTTCGCTGTTGCAAGGGAATGGTTTCCATCACCTACTGCAAATAAAAAGCCTCCACAGCTATTCTGTTTTGCTGCAAATGCCTCTGTCACCTGCCTTGCTGCCTCACCCTCGACAGCATAGCCGCGGATATGTCCGCCTCCCTGCATGAGCTCTGTATCGTAAAGCTTACGAAGAGTGTCCCTGATGGCATACACATACTCGATTATTCCATGCTTTACAGCTGCTATATTTGCAGCATCTTCCTGTGTAGCACCCTGGCATCCATCAATTTTTTGTCTGTCTATATGATCATCAACAAGCAGCATAACATGTGGCAGCTCAATAGCTGCATTCTCTCTTATTTTCACTCTCGGAGGTATACGTGAGATTACTGTTCCCTCTGTTGCTCTGATGAGAGTCTTCTTTTTCGGGTCGAAATCATAGTCATCCAGATCAATAAGTCCTACTATTCCAAGACGCACCCCTGACTCCGTAGTACGCTCAACAAGCACATAGCCATCTGCCACCGCTTGCTTTAGGGTTCCATCTGTGAGATATGTATCCATAGTGGTATTAATATATTTGATTCTCTCATCATCAGTCATTGAAGCATATTTTGTTTTCCTGCCGGTTTCTTTGTCATTTTTGACACCTTCCCCTGACGAATTGCAATCATTCTCCTGTTTCGCAATTGTTCCCAGATATATTTCAGGGAATACCACATTAAGTGTTGACGGAGCATCGCCCACATACTTTTCCACATCATCCCAATAATCAGCCTGACTTGTGAACTGGTCACAGGCGATAACTGACCATTTTTCCATATCTATACCATCGTTTGGCAAAAGAATATTTGCCGGATTGAAACAATTTGACATATCAACAATTCTCCTTTAAATATACAAAATATATAACAAAAATCCGCTATACTCTATAGTATAACGGATTTACTTTTATTTGCATATATTAAATTCCTTTTGTTGTTAGAATTCTTCCAACTGCATCATCTAATTTTTCTGCCGGTATCTCACCACTGTTAACTGCAGACAGCACTGCATTATAGCTGCTCTCAAAGCCTGTTGAAACATAAAGCATGCTCATTCCTGCCTTAACAGCTGCCACAGCCGCCTCATCCTGTGTACATACCTTATTAAGAGATGCATCTGATAAATCATCTGTAATCAAAAGGCCATTAAAGCCCATGGTAGTTCTCATATAGTTTACGGCACCTGCTGATGTAGAGCATGGCGTGGTTTCCTCTCCTGTCACACTC
>OKUW01000615.1_pt1 | contig 12994 bp, 12 predicted proteins | sample 1606771 | NCBI WGS metagenome assembly OKUW01 (sample SAMEA3882553, study PRJEB24775) | human gut metagenome | biome: human-associated habitat; feature: intestine environment; material: feces | place: Netherlands | collected 2009/2010 | reverse complement strand
TCGGAATGATATATTCCGGTGTGTCACTGCTCTTTATAGACAGAAAAAACGAGCTTATTTTTATGTTTGGCTATTATTTGATGATGTTTTGCATACTGCTGGCGGTTACAAGAGGAACAATTTTTTCAAAACTTTTTGCAGCCGTTTTCAGCCTTATAGCATATCTTTGCCACAATGTCAAGTGATGAATTAAAAAAATAGCAGCCACGATCCGACTCTTAAATTCCACGATCCCGACGCTGGAAGACCTGAAAATGCCGACCATTTTATATAAAATGGCAATGGAGCCGCGTGGACTGATCCTCGTTACCGGACCGACCGGAAGCGGAAAGACCTATCTTGTAAAGACCCTGGCACGCCTGCTGCAGGTGCCGCTTGCAATTGCAGATGCCACTTCTCTTACAGAAGCCGGTTATATTGGCGATGATGTAGAAAGCATTCTCTCCAAACTTCTTGCCGTTGCGGACAATGATGTTGAAAAAGCCGAGCGTGGAATCGTCTTTATCTATGAGATCGATAAGATTGCGAAGAAGAAAGAGACGCGCAGCCGTGATGTCAGTGGAGAGTCTGTACAGCAGGGACTTCTGAAGATCTTAGAAGGTGCCGAGGTTGAGGTACCTGTCGGTTCCGGCAGCAAGAATGCCATGACGCCGATGACAACGATGAATACACGGAATATCTTATTTATCTGCGGTGGTGCATTCCCGGATATCGAGGACATCATCAAGCAGCGTCTGAACAAACAGTCTTCTATGGGCTTTGCCGCAGACCTGAAGGATAAATATGACAAGAACGATAACCTGATCAAGGAAGTAACAACGGAAGATCTGCGTGAATTCGGTATGATTCCAGAGTTCCTTGGTCGTCTCCCAATGCTTTTCACTCTGGATGCGCTGGACAAGGACATGTACATCAAGATCTTGAAGGAGCCAAAAAATGCAATTCTCAAACAGTACAAGAAACTGCTTGCATTGGATGAGGTAGATCTGGAATTCGATGACAGTGCCTATGAAGCAATCGCAGAAAAAGCGATGGAGAAAAAGACAGGTGCCCGCGCACTCCGTGCGATCATCGAGAAATTCATGATGGATATTATGTATGAGATTCCGCGCGACGATAACATCGGTCGTGTCACCATCACCGGCGATTATATCAATGGCAAGGGCGCACCGATCATCGAATTACGTGGTACCAATATTTAAACGACAGGATCAGGAGGTATCAAGATGAAAAAAGTGGAAGTGATCATCCGACCTGAGAAGCTGGATGACATGAAAGAGATTTTGGATGAATGCAGCACAACCGGAGCTATGGTCAGCAATATCATGGGCTACGGTAACCAGAAGGGATATAAGTCCCAGCACCATAACGGCGATTATTTCGTCAATCTTCTCCCGAAACTGAAGGTTGAGACCGTTGTCTCCGATGATGTATGCGAGAAGTTGATCGCCATGGTTACAGAACGTATTCCAACCGGAAGTTATGGGGATGGTAAGATTTTTGTATATAATATAGAAGATGCTGTACGTATTCGTACCGGAGAGCGCGGAGATGATGCTCTATGATGACTGCGATCATCGCACATCGGGGTGCTTCGGCACTCGCCACCCACGAAAACACATTGGAGGCGTTTCAGATTGCGATCAATCTGCAGGCAGATTTTGCAGAGTTTGATATCCGTCGAACGAAGGATCATCAGTTGATTGCATTTCACAATCCAGATTTAAACGGCACGGATATCCGCCAACTTACCTATGACGAAATCTGTAGAATCACCGGCACACACGGTTACCGGGTTCCGCTTTTACAGGAAGTATTGGAGCTGTGCCGCGGAAAAATCAAGCTGGATATCGAGTTAAAAGAAACTGGATATGAACAGAAAATCATTGATCTGGTGGAACGCTATTATGATTACTCCGATTATATGATGAAGTCATTTATTGACCGTTCGGTACTTCGTATCAAGGAGATCGATCCGAACGTCAAAGCGGGGCTGCTGATTGGGACACCACGTAACACGATTATCCACCGGTTAAACGAATATTTTCCGCTTCACCGGTTACATGTATGCAAGGCAGATTTTATCTCACCGCATTTCCAGTTCGTGACACGGGAATTTCTCCTGCGCATGCATCTGCATCGCAAAGAAGTTTATGCATGGACGGTCAACGATATTGCAAAAATGAGCAAACTGATCCGCAAAGGTGTCGATGGTATCATCACCGACCGACCGGATTTTGGATTACAGGCACGCATGGCTTTTGAATAATCAGATAGACAAAACAGAAAGGATGAACAAGCATGAAATACAAAGTTGGATTTATTGGTTGTGGAAATATGGCAAGCGCCATTATCGGCGGATTGAAGGCACACGCTGGAATCGATGCTTCGGAAATCATCGCAGCAGATGCATCGGAAGCTGCACGTGAGAAAGCAAAGGAAACCCTTAGTATCTGTACAACTGCATCGAATACGGAAGTATCCACACAGGCAGACGTATTATTCTTATCCGTAAAACCTCAGTATTACGAGACGGTGATCGCAGAGATCCAACCAACGCTCCCTGCCGGGCAGATCATCGTTACGATCGCACCGGGCAAGACACTGGCTTGGCTTGGAGAGCGGCTTGGTGATGTAAAGATCGTTCGTACCATGCCAAATACACCAGCCCTTGTCGGAGAAGGCATCACAGGTGTCTGCAAGAACAACCTTGTCACAGAAGATGAATTTGCATATGTATTGAAATTACTGAGTAGCTTTGGACTTGCCGAGGCAATCCCTGAATCCCTGATGGATGCTGTTGTCTCTGTCAGCGGCAGTTCGCCAGCTTATATATTTCTGTTTATCGAAGCGATGGCTGATGCAGCAGTAGCCGATGGTATGCCACGGGCACAGGCATATAAATTCGCAGCCCAGGCGGTACTCGGAAGTGCAAAGATGGTTTTAGAGACTGGAAAGCACCCTGCAGAACTCAAAGATATGGTATGCTCTCCTGCCGGAACCACTATCGAAGCGGTTCGTGTCTTAGAAGAAAAAGGATTCCGCGGGGCTGTCATGGACGCCATGAAAGCCTGCACTGCAAAAGCGAAGGGAATTTAACACCCTTCGTCTTGATAAAAAAGAAGCACTCGGTCAATTTCATCGAGTGCTTCTTTTTTATGAAAGGTTTTGGGAATACAAATTATAATGAGAAAGAACCCTCTGTTCCATCTGCTGTATAGTATACCATATTTGTCTCTGGCTGATAGTATACGTTCAACTCCTTGATTGCTTTCTTTCCACTTGCCTCTGCTGCCTTTGCTGCGATATCTTGTGTGGAAACCTGACCACCCTGATACTCAACAAAAAGCTTTACTGCCTTAGGAGCGGTTGCCTTAGCTGGAGTTGCTTTCTTTGCAGGTGCTTTCTTAGCTGGAGCTGCTGCCTTCTTTGCTGGCTCTGCTTTCTTAGCTGGAGCTGCTGCTTTCTTTGCTGGCTCTTCCTTCTTAGCTGGAGCTGCTGCCTTTGCAGATGCTGCCTTCTTTGCTGGAGCTGCTGCTTTCTTTACTTCTTCCTTAGCTGGAGCTGCTGCCTTTGCAGCTTCTACCTTTGCCATAGTTGCATCAACTGTTGCTTTCTTTACTGCCATGATCCATTCCTCCGTAAATATGTATGTATATTTTTTAGTAATACTATGTTGTCTTTGATTTCTTTTGTTGACATGATATTACGCCACTTTCCTTGAATTTGCAAGGCTTTTTGGGATTTTCTTAAGTATTTACCAATGGATTTGCGCTTTCATGAAAAAAAGAGGACATTTTGCACAATGATTTTCTATTGACTTTTCACCCCGACAAGACTACTATAAACGACGGCTTTTATTGTCTGTAATTGATTATATGGAAAAGGAGTTCTTTCTATGTCTACGCAAAAACGGAACATCTGGCTGGACAATGTAAAAGGATTTTTGATCATCTGTGTTGTCGCTGGACATTTTTTAGAGAGCGGAATTGATTATCATTCCAACATGTGTAAATCTTTATTTTTGTTTATTTACAGTTTTCACATGCCTTTATTTGTATTTGCAAGTGGATTGATGTGCGAGCATGCGATTCAGACAAAGGAACGCTTCTGCAAAAAACTTGCGAATTTTGCAGGTCTGTATGTCCTGTTGAAGCTGCTGATCTTTCCATTCCAACGGCTGACCAGTCCCGGACTTACATTTTCACTTGTGAAAACCGACGGCGTTCCGTGGTACCTTTTCGCCATGTGTGTATTCTATACATGTGCCTATCTGCTTCGCCATGTCGATAAGCGCAAAATCTTAGCCATCGCAGTTTTGGCTGCACTTCTGGCTGGCTATGACAACGGAATCGGGGATGTATTTGCTTTTTCCCGGTGTCTTGTATTCTTCCCATGGTTTGTGCTCGGGTGGATGTGCAATGTGGACAAATTAGAATACCAGCTTCACCGTCCGGTTATGCAGATTCTTGCACCGGTGACCGTCCTTGCATTTTTTATTATTTGCCGTTTAAATATTGACAGTTTTTACATCTTCCGCCGCTTCTTCACCGGCAGAAGTTCATATGAAGCCCTGTTGGACGATGCTGGTGAGGTCGGTATTTTATTCCGGCTATCCGCATATATGATCACATTTATTATTGGTGTATGTATTTTAAGTATCATCCCAAGGCATAAGATATTCCATTTAGATGCTCTCGGAAAAGAATCCATGTCGATTTATTTCTTCCATCGTCCGGTTCTCTTCTATCTGGAATACGTGGAGACATATCCGTTCCTGTATCAGCATTTTCATGGATGGGCAAATATTTTATGGCTTATCATCGCGATAATTCTCGTGATCATACTTGCACAGCCACTGTTCGAAAAGCCATTCAAAATCTACAATGCATGGATTCAGCAAAGGGTTCATGTTTCCTGAATCATCTTGTATCCGGTGAAACCTTATAGCAAAAGGCGGTCTGCACATAACATACAGACCGCCTTTCTTTATATGTAAGGAAATGATTTAGTTTTCTCCCTGCAAAGCATCGTAGCCTTCTTCTCCGGTACGAACCTTGATTACATTCTCAACACCATAGACAAAGATCTTGCCATCACCGATGCTACCAGTATAAAGTGCTTTCTTTGCTGCCTTTACAACGGTAGCAACCGGAACCTTGCTGACAACGACTTCCACCTTTACCTTCGGAAGCAATGTCATATCCATCTTAACACCACGATAGTACTTCGTCTGACCCTTCTGGGCACCACATCCAAGTACCTGTGTGACTGTGATACCTGTTACACCGGCATCATTCAAAGCATTCTTCAGATCCTCAAACTTATTCTGCTTACAGATGATAGAAATCTTTGTAAGCTTGACATCCGAAGCAACACCTGTGCCACCACTCATAACCTGAACCGGAACTGCCTCATCCTCAGGGACTGCATTCTCCGGAATCGCAGGAGTTGATACCGTTGTCGTGCCATCGCTGCTGATGTGATCGCCATATGTCATGAATCCTGCATAAGCTGTCTCAAGTCCATGCTCGGTTGCATCCAGACCTGTGATTTCCTCCTCAGCGGATACACGCAGGCCGAAGATTTTCTTGATTAAAAGGAATGTGATTGTAATTGTAACAGCTGTCCATGCGGCTGTTGCAAGCATACCTGTTAACTGGATACCAAGAAGCTTGAATCCGCCTCCATAGAAGAGGCCAAGTAATTTGTCACCATTTGCATCTGCAAGAGAATAGGTAGGTGTACTGTCTGTAGCAAAAAGTCCAACTGCGATCGTACCCCAGATACCATTCATCATGTGAACGGCTACTGCACCAACCGGATCATCGACACGTAGCTTGTTATCAAGCAGCCATACACCAAATACTACGAGTACACCGGATACCGCACCGATGACAATTGCGCCAGTCGCATCTGCAACATCACATGGTGCTGTGATCGCTACCAGACCTGCCAGAGATGCATTCAGACACATAGATACATCCGGCTTACCATAACGGATCCATGTAAAGATCATACATACGACTGTTGCAACGGAAGGAGCAATCGTTGTTGTTGTGAATATCGCACCAAGCTGCGGAACTGATGTTGCGGCTGCACCATTAAATCCATACCAGCCAAGCCACAGGATAAATACACCAAGTGCACCAAGTGCCAAGTTATGTCCTGGGAATGCACCAACCTTGATGCTTCCATCCTTCTGCTTCTTGAACTTACCAATACGTGGTCCAAGGATTGCTGCACCGATCAGGGCACAAATACCACCAACCATGTGGATACAGTTGGAACCGGCGAAATCGTGGAAGCCCATCTTAGACAACCAGCCGCCGCCCCATGTCCAGTGTGCTTCAATCGGATATATGACTGCGGAGATTACTGCGGAATATACACAGTAGGATAAGAACTTTGTTCTCTCTGCCATCGCTCCGGATACGATCGTTGCTGTCGTAGCACAGAACACTAAGTTAAATACGAAGTTTGACCAATCAAAATTCTGATAATCCGTGAATATACCGAGATTCGGCACGCCGATAATGCCGGCAACATAATCCTGCCCGAGCATTAGCGAAAAGCCGAGTAAGAGGAACATGGGTGTTCCTATGCAAAAATCCATAAGATTTTTCATTATAATATTGCCCGCGTTTTTTGCGCGCGTGAAGCCTGTTTCAACCATGGCAAAGCCGCATTGCATAAAGAAAACGAGCGCCGCGCCGATTAAAAACCAAACGCCGAAAACCTCGTTAGAAACGGTTTCTAAAATGTTCATAATAATTTCTCCTATAATTTGTTACAGACAGAGCATTGCGCTTTGGCAAAAGCCAAAACGCAGCCTCCTGTTTCCCAAAAGGGATATATCAAAGCCGCCGCAAAGGCCGCAAGCGGCAAGCTCGATATTCACAATATGAATAGCATGTAAAAAGAAAAGGAGTGCATTGCAACACGCAATGCACTCCGTTGTGCTTAAAATTCGACCGAAGCAATTTAATAATAAACCGCCTCGGCCATTAAAGGCATTACTGCCAAAGAGAGGGCTTATTTTTTAAGATATCTTTCAACTTCCCAAGTGGAAACCTGAGTGCGATATTCATCCCATTCATTCTTTTTGCCTTCAATATAAGCATTGAAAACATGATCGCCGAGAGTTTCTTTGATAAACGGATCCGCCTCTGCCTCGTGAACAGCGGAAATAAGATCGCCGGGAAGGCAATCAATACCTTCGGTTACAAGCTGATCGGAATCAAGGCCGAAAACATTGTAATCAACCGGTGCGGGCGGGGTCATGCCTTTTTTAATGCCGTCAAGACCTGCCGCAAGGCAAAGTGCCATTTCAAGATAGGGGTTGCAGGTGGGATCGGGGCAGCGAAGCTCAACGCGGGTGCCCTTACCTCTTGCCGCAGGAATACGAACAAGGCATGAGCGGTTTGAAGCAGACCATGTGAGATAGCATGGAGCTTCATAGCCGGGAACAAGTCTTTTATATGAGTTTACAAGCGGATTTGAGAACACGGCAATACCTTTAACATGATGCATAATACCTGCAATAAACTGATAAGCGATTTTGGAGAGGCCAAGCTCATCGGAAGGATCATCAAAAGCATTGGAGCCGTCGTCGAGTTTGAAAAGGCTCATATTGGTGTGCATACCGGAGCCGTTAATACCGTGAACCGGCTTCGGCATAAAGGTTGCATGCAGGCCGTGCTTTGTGGCATATGTTTTAACAACATGCTTAAAGGTCATAACTCTGTCGGCCGTGGTCATAACATCGTCAAATCTGAAATCGATTTCATGCTGAGATTCGGCAACCTCGTGGTGAGAAGCTTCAATCTCGTAGCCCATATCCTCAAGAGCAAGGCAAATATCGCGGCGGCAGTTTTCGCCGGCGTCATTCGGATTTAAATCAAAGTAGCCGCCCTCATCGGTGAATTCCGTTGTGGGGTTACCGTCCTCATCCTTTTTAAAGAGGAAGAATTCAAGCTCGGGTCCGACATTGAAGCCGAAGCCCATTTCGGCAGCCTCATCGATAACCTTTTTAAGAACATTTTTAGGATCGCCGAGGAACGGAGTTTTGTTATCCGCCATATAAACGGAGCAGATAAGCCTTGCGGTGGTTTTGCCGCCGAAGGTTCTCCACGGGAAAATTGACCACGAATCAAGGTCCGGATGAAGATACATATCGGATTCATCGATACGAACAAAACCGTCTATCGAAGAACCGTCAAACATACACTCATCATCAAGCGCTTTTTCAAGCTGTGAAACGGTTAAAGCCACATTTTTCATAAGGCCGAAAACATCGGTGAACTGAAGCCTTACAAATTCAACATTTTTCTCTCTTGCATCATTGAGTATGTACTCTTTGGTAAACTTACTCATAACAGCTACTCCTTTAATTAACAAAAAATCTTTATCGCCGAGCGATAATTCATCTGCCGCCCGGCGGCAAACGGTTAAAATAAAAAAGGGCGTTCCGAATCGTTCGGAACGCCTTTGTTCTTATTACATTACCAGTATATTCCCCGAAAAGCCCAAAGTCAACACATTTTTTCAATTTTGTGCGGGGTGCTTTTTTTCGGAGCAAATGCGCTGCCTCTTTTGTGTGATTTTGCACAAAAAGACAAAGTTGTAACAATCATTTGCCGAAAATCGGCAAACTTATAATCAGGCACGCGCTAAGTGCAAAACGTAAAAATTGCTTTGGCTTGGGAATGCCGGGTCGCACTGCGCCGCTTAATTCAAATCCAAAAATTCCTCCGGAATAATTTCTTTGGCATAATCGGTGAAGTATTCGGGAGTGGCACCGTCCTGTGCGTGGGAGGAGCCGACTGACTCCGTGTAATCGGCAAGCTTATAAACGGCAAATTCATATTTTTGGCCGCTTGTTTTTTTATACCAGCTCACAACGGGCGCAAGCTTTGCCGAGGTGATTGTGATTTCATCGCTTTTCTTTTCAATTTCAATTTCCGCCATGCCGCCGCAAAGCTGCTTTAAGCTGGTTTGGTGAGAGATGAAATTGCCGATTGAATAATAAACAAGCATTTTTTTGCCGGTTTGCTCATTTGTTACCCACTCAACGGACTGAAGCACATGGGGATGCGTGCCGATAACAATATCAACACCCAGCTCGGAGAAAAGATTAACATATTCCTTTTGATATTCCGAAACGGCAGTGCTGTTTTCCGTGCCCCAATGCGGGAGCACAATAACAACATCGGCATTTTGCTTTGCCGCATTAACATCCGATGTGATTTTATCCTTATCCATCATATTAACGCACCATTGCTTGTTTTCCGGCAGCGAAATACCGTTTGTGCCGTAGGTGTAATTCAAAATCGCAAATTTAATTCCGTTTTTCTCGTAATAAACTATGGAATTATAATCCTCTTCCGTATCATTTGTGCCAACATGCACAACCTCGGGGTGCTGGTCGAAATATTTACATTCCTGCTCAACGCCCGAAAAGCCCTTATCAAGCGAATGATTCGTGGCGCAGGTGAAAATATCAAAGCCTGCATCGATTGCGGCATCGCCAACCTCCCACGGAGTGTTAAACATGGGATAGCCTGTGTAATCAAACGCACTGCCGCCGAGCATTGTTTCCTGGTTTATAACCGCCACATCGGCGCTGCTTATATAGCTTTTAATATGCTCATAAAACGCGGTGTAATCGCGGGATCCATCCTCCTTTTCGCCTGCGGCGATGAGGGTGTTGTGAATCAAATTATCGCCCACAGCCACCAAAGAAACCTTTGAAACGGCATTCGTGGTTTGCTGAGTTGTGCTTGCCTCGCTTGTTTGCGCGGTAGGCGATTCGCCGTCTAAATTCCTTGTGATATGGCCGCTCACGGCGAAGGCACACACCACTATTACGGCTATGATAACGGGAATTATAACTCCCAATTTTTTTGATTTTGAATTTTTATCGCTCATAAAAACCTCATATCCGCGCCGAACAAACCTCGGCGCCGCATTTTTACCAACTTTGCAAATTTATTTTACCACAGAAGCAAAAATATATCAATAGCTCTGCCTCATCACATTCGGCGGCAAAACGCAAAAAGCATCGGAAGCGGATAAACCGACCGATGCTTTTAATAATATGTATATATATCCTTAAATTATAAATCGATTTTGCCGGATTCGGTGCCGTTTACAACATAATATGCGGCATAATCCTCTGCCTTAACATAAATTTTAAGAGATTTGATTTCAGAAGCCTTTTTGCCGCAGGCAGCGCGAACCTTTTTTTCAACATCGGCAGCATTGAACTGCAAACCGCCGAATTCAAAATAAACTTCATTTTTTGCCTTAACTGCTTTTTTTGCCGCTGATTTAACTTCCTTTTCGGCAGCCTTTACTGCGGATTTAACTTCTTTTTCTGCCTTTTCGGTGCTTGCCTTAACAGCCTTTTCCGAAAGAGCAGTTTCAAAAGCTAAAGTGAGCAATGCGTCACCTGCTAAGAGAGCAGTATCTTCTCCAAAAGCACGGTGGTTTGATGGTCTGCCTCTTCTCATATCATCATTATCCATACAAGGCAAATCATCATGAATAAGTGAATATGTATGAATCATTTCTATTGCACAGGCAAAAGAAAGTGCATTTTCTGGGTTGCCTCCGCAAGCCTTACAAAATTCAAGGACAAGCTTAGGACGGATTCTTTTTCCACCAGCCATAAGGCTATATTCCATAGAATCAACAAGACCTTTGACATCATTATCTTTTATCAGAAATTCATCAAGAGCCTTTTCTATCATCTCTGAATATTCATTCATCAGCATTCTCCTCCTCTATCTCAGAAAGTTCGGTTATCTTCTGTTCTGCGTTTTTTAATGTTTCATAGCAAGCGTTTGAAAGCTTTATTCCTTGCTCAAAAAGCTTTAGCGATTCCTCTAAGCTGGCTTCTCCGCTCTCAAGCTTTTCAACTATTTCACGCAACTTTGTTATATTAGTTTCATAAGAAATCTTTCTCATAAGAATTATCCTTTCTCATCAAGAGTAATCGCCTTAACTTCACATTCTGCTTTTCCGTCTGAAAGCTTAACCATAATATTTTGACCGATATTTAATTCTTTTGCACTCTTTATAACTTTATTCTTATTCTGAACAATACTATATCCCCTTGAAAGAACTGAAAGCGGACTTAAGGCATCAAGCTTCGCAGAAAGAGCTACAAACTCTCGCTGATTTTCTGAAAGGATAACCTTAAAAGCCTTTATCATATCTGCTGAAAGCATATCAAGTTCATTCTTGCGTATGTTTATAAACTCCTTTGGACTAAGCAACACTTTTGATGAAGCTAAATTATCAAGCTCTTGCTTTTCAAAATCTATTCGTCTTTGCATAATAGCGGGCAGACTATCTTTTACACTTTTAAAATATGAAAGTAATTCTGTCATATTAGGAGTAGCGAGTTCTGCCGCCGCTGATGGTGTAGGGGCTCTTAAATCTGCAACAAAATCACAAATTGTAAAATCCGTTTCGTGACCAACAGCAGAAATTACTGGTATATCAGATTTTGCAATAGTTCTTGCAAGCTTTTCATCATTAAATGCCCATAAATCTTCAATAGAGCCACCGCCTCTGCCTATGATTATAACATCAGCGGCATTTGCTTTATTAAATCTTTCAATAGCATCAATAAGCTGTGCTGAAGCATTTTCTCCTTGAACAAGTACAGGACAGAAAACTACCTCAGCAATAGGGTATCTTCTGCCAAGAATATTCAAAATATCTTGAACCGCCGCTCCCGTTGGAGAAGTTATAACACCAATTCTTTTTGGATATGCGGGTATAGGCTTTTTTATATCCTCGCTAAAAAGTCCCTCGGCTGAAAGCTTCTTTTTAAGCTGTTCATAGGCAAGATTCAAAGCACCTATTCCATCTGGCTGCATATCTTCAATATAAAGCTGATATTGTCCAGTAGCCTCATAAACAGATACTCTGCCCCTCGCAATAACCTTCATACCTTCTTCAGGTTTAAAGCGAAGATGCCTTGCATTTCCTGCAAACATAACCGCACGAACAAGAGCTTTATCGTCCTTGAGCGAAAGATAAATATGCCCCGAACGATAATGGTCAGTAAGATTAGAAATTTCTCCTGTTATATAAATCTCTCTTAGAGCAGGACTTTCATCAAGCAATGACTTTATATAAAAATTAAGCTGTGAAACTGTTATTACAGAACTTACTGCCATTATTTCTACTCCTTTTCGTGTAGTCTATTTGCAAGTATAGCAACACCAGAGGCATTATCGCTTGAAAACTTGGGTTCGGCAAAAAAAGCACCATATCTTTCCTCAAAATGCTTTCTGATAATTGAATTAGACATAACTCCACCAGCATATACAAGCGGAAGCTTACCATATTTTTCAATCAGAACTTCTGTCATTTTATCAAGTGTTTTCTGTATATTCATCAAACACGCAAAAGCCACTTTTTCTGGCGATGCACCGTCAGTCAACATTCTTGCACAAATGTTTTCAACACCGGAAAGACAACAATCTGTACCTTTAAGAGTAGCTTTTGCAGTAACTTTTCCACTATACTTCAAAGCAAGCTTTTCGAGTTCTGCTCCACAAGGAAAATGCAGTCCGAGCATTACTCCGACTCTATCTACAAGCTGACCTGCGTTAAGGTCAAGTGTCTTTGCGATAATCTCAATATCAAGCGGATTTTCCGTTCCTTTTTGAACTAAGAGAGCCTCAGTTGTACCACCAGAAACATGAAAAGCAATGAACTTTTCATTCATCAATTCAAGCTTTTTAGCTGAATAGAGAGCCGCCGTAATATGACCTGCCTGATGTGAAACAGTATAGAGTGGAACTCTCAAAGCCTTAGCTAAAATTCTTGCAGAATTAACTCCAACTGTAAAGCAAGGCATATATGAACCTTCAACATCACGAGGTCTTGATGAAACAGCTATTGCATCAAGCTTACCGTTAAAGCTGTCAAACGCCTCATCAAAAACATCTGCAAGCTGATTTGTATGGTGAAA
>OKUW01000608.1_pt1 | contig 13148 bp, 7 predicted proteins | sample 1606771 | NCBI WGS metagenome assembly OKUW01 (sample SAMEA3882553, study PRJEB24775) | human gut metagenome | biome: human-associated habitat; feature: intestine environment; material: feces | place: Netherlands | collected 2009/2010 | reverse complement strand
CCGTCGTCATACGGCTATGAGTTCGGCGGACTCTCGCGTGAGGAAAGTAAGACAACCAACAACGCGACATTAATCTTTATTTTATGTTTCGTGCTTGTCTATCTGATATTGTGCGCTCTCTACGAAAGCCTGTTCGTGCCGTTTGCCGTGCTGCTTTCTGTACCCTGCGGACTGATGGGAAGTTTCCTGTTCGCGTGGATGTTCGACCTTGAGAACAATATCTATATGCAGACAGGACTGATCATGATTATCGGACTTCTTGCCAAGACAGCAATTCTGCTGACTGAGTATGCCGAAAAGCGCCGTGCCGAAGGGATGTCCCTGGTAAAAGCTGCATACAGCGCGGCCAAGGTGCGTCTGCGCCCGATTCTGATGACCGTCCTTACGTGCGTGTTCGGTATGATCCCGCTGGTAATCGCAACGGGTGTGGGCGCCAACGGTAACTCGACCCTCGGTTCGGGCGTCGTCGGCGGTATGATCGTCGGTACGTTGGCTCTGTTGTTCCTTGTGCCGTCCCTGTTCATCGTCTTCCAGCACCTGCAGGAGAAGGTCAAACCGATCCAATTCACGAACACTCCCGACTGGATGATCGAAGCCGAGATCGAAGACAGCAAAAAAGAAAACGAAGAGAAGAAGTAAACCATGAAAAAGCTAATCATCATACTTGCCGCAGCCGCCATGGCTGGCTGCGGCATTTACAAGCCCTACACGCGCCCGGAAGAGATCAAAACCGACGGGCTTTACGGCCAGGGAGTCGAAACGGTCGATACGATGACCCTGGGTAACATTTCCTGGCAGGAGATGTTCACCGATCCCTACCTGCAACAGCTCATTCAGCAGGGACTGGACAACAACACCGACCTCCAGTCGGCTTACTGGCGCGTAAAAGAGGCGGAAGCGACGCTGAAGTCGGCACGCCTGGCATACCTGCCCTCGTTCAACTTCGCTCCGAACGGAGGCGTGAGCAGCCTGACCAACCCTTGGAACGCCACGTGGACCTACACCGTTCCCGCAACGGCCAGCTGGGAGGTCGATATTTTCGGCAAACTCACCAACAGCAAGCGCCGGGCGAAAGCTCTTCTCGCACAAAGCCAGGAGTACCAACAGGCTGTCCGCACGCAGGTCATCGCCTCCGTCGCCAATCTCTACTACACGCTGCTGATGCTCGACGCTCAGTACGAGATATCTTCAGAAACCGCTGAAAAATGGCTCGAAACCGTCAATACGATGCGGGCCATGAAAGAGGCGACCAACGAAGCGGCGGTTTCTCAAGCCGAAGCAAGCTACTATTCGATCGAATCCTCGCTGTTCGACCTGGAGTACCAGATCCGCGAAATGGAAAACAGCCTCTCGTCGTTGCTGGGGGAAGCTCCCCGCAGCTTCGAACGCGGCACGCTCGACGAGCAAATTCTTCCGGAGAATCTGGTGGTCGGCATTCCCGCGCAGATGCTCTCCAACCGTCCCGACGTGAAAAATGCCGAATACTCGCTGGCACAGGCCTTTTACAACACGGCCGGAGCCCGGTCGGCGTTCTATCCGGCCCTCAGTCTGAGCGGTACGCTGGGTTGGACCAACGATGGAGGTGTTACGACGCTCGATCCCGCCAAATGGATCTTCAACGCTGCGGCATCGCTCGTACAGCCCATCTTCAACGCGGGCAGAAACCAGGCACAGCTTCGAATCGCCAAAGCGCAACAGCAGGAGGCCCTGCTGTCGTTCCAGCAGACCCTGCTCAACGCGGGAGCCGAAGTGAACAACGCCCTCGCCAAATGCCAGTCGGCACGCTCCAAAGTCGATCTGCGCCAGAAACAGGTCGCTTCGCTGGAAACTGCCGTCGAGAGCACCCAGCTTCTGATGCGCCACGGCAGCACGACGTACCTCGAAGTGCTGACTGCACAGCAAACCCTGCTGTCGGCACAACTGTCGCAAATCAACGACCGTTTCTCGGAGATTCAGGCTATCGTCGATCTCTACCATGCCCTGGGCGGCGGCCGTGAAATCGAATCCGAAACCGATAAATAACAATGAAACGCAGGGTAACACGCGAAGAAATCATCCGCACGACGCGGGACCTCATCATCCGGAACGGCATCCGTGCCGTCCGGGTGGATGAGATCGCACAAAAGCTGGAGATCTCCAAGCGGACACTCTACGAACTGTTCAGCGATAAGGACACCCTGGTCGAACAGTGCTGGGACAAAATCCGGGAAGAACAGGAGAAAAAGATCGCAGGCTACCTCTTTTATCAACCCGGTTCGGCCCTCGAACAGGCCCGGAATCTGATTCAAGAATACATTGCCGCTGTATGTATGATCAGTTGCATTTCGCTTCAGGAGTTGCAACAGAAGGTTTCCTATGCCGATTCCTACGAAAAAAACCGTCGTTTCTGGCTGGACTCGTTTACCGAAGTACTGGAACATTGCGTCGCCGACGGCAGCGTATTGCCCGATGTGGACTGCCAGCTGTTCGCCAAACGGTTGATGAACGTACTGCTCGGCCTCTACCTCGAAGGAGGAACCCGTCGGGAAATGGATGCTTTCGGGTGGGCTCTCCTGCGCGGAATCGCCACTCACCGGGGCATCGAATGGCTCGACGGAAAAAAGCCGAACTCCTGACATTTTCACGTCGAAGATCCGACAATCGGATTTACCGAAAACAAAAAGAAGAAAGGCAGCGTTTGAAACGCTGCCTTTCCCTTTTTACTTTTTATTAACGCTTGATCGAAAGCCCGGTTTAATAGGCTTTGTTCTGGGGATCGAACTCCGTCCAACCCGACATCCATCCGTCGTTTTCGTCGGCGAAGGCTCCGATGTAGGTCACCTCATCGAAACCGTTGGCAACCAGCGGATCGGTAAAAGAAGCGGCCCCGCGCAGCGGGCTATCGGAGAGCGGACCGTAGTTCGGATTGGCTTGCAGGCTGTTGGGCTGGGAGAGTTTCAGATCGGCGATCGCATCGAAATACTTGTTCGAAGCTATCGACTTGAAATAGGTCGAAGAGAAGGACTCCTTCGACTTGTCGATGCTGTTCTTGTCGCCGTTGTCGCAGAAACCATCCTCGAACGATTTGTTCACGTCGCTGCCCAGGACGGTCATACCGGCCATATAGACGTTCTGAATCTTCAACGTACCCTCGGACGCCGCAGTCTGCGTCTGCGAACCTTTGTCGTTCTCCACGATCAGACCGACGGGGAAACCCATCGCCACCGAATTGAAACAGTTCAGATGCGAATTGCGGCGCACTTGCATGGCAGACTGGAACTGGCCCAGCTTGGAACCGTTCTTGGGATTCATATCGCCTGTGGTGATATAGTCGGAAGTGTTGGAGAATGCTGCATCCTGACCGACCGGACCGACGAAGGTCACGTTCGAAAAGACGCAGGAGGTGAAAGGAGAAGTGGCAGAACCTTCGCCGTTGTTGTCGCTCTCGAAGCCGTTCGACGCCGAGGTGTCGGCAATGCGGGGATGGCGCACGCCCAGGCAGAACTGCACCTTGCCGCAGAATCCGTTGTCGGTATCGAAATCGTCGTCCCAGGTGTGGTAGGAAACCAGGTATTTGGCGTTCACCGCACCGCCGAACCACTCATAGGAGTCGTCGTTGGAATAGGACACCTGCACGTGGTCGATCTGCGTAGCCGATCCCACAGAACCGAACGTGATGGCATTGATCTCCTGGTCCTCCTTGAAGGGATAGCCGGCGAACTCGCAGCGCACGTAACTCAAGGCACCCGAACAGTCGGCATTGTCGCTGCCTCCGTGCGTAGTGCGGGGACCGCCCTCGATCTGTATCGTCCCCTTGTTGTTCACACCGCGACCGCAGAGAATGATACAGCCCCAATCGCCCGGCCGACGGCTGCCGGCAGGCATCTCGGAGGTGAAGACGATCGGCTCGCTCTGCGTGCCTTTAGCCCACAACTGGCCGCCCGGCTCTACGATGAGCGCTGCCTTAGTCTCCTTGTCGCCCTTGATAATCGTACCCGGAGCCAGCGTCAGGCTCGCACCGTCGGCGATATAGCACCAGCCTTTCAACAGGTAGGTACCTTTGGGAAGCGTGTAGTCGCCCTTGATCTCGAATTCCTGACGTCCGTCGCCGATCTGGGTCCCGTCCTCGAAGAGTATCTCCGTCAGATCGCCACCGGACGGATTTCCGCCCTCGCCGCTACCGCCGTTGCCTCCATTGCCACCGTTACCGTTCTCGTCGTCGCTGCATCCTGCGAGACTCAACGCAGCCATCAAACATGCTGCCCATAAAATTTTCTTCATAATTTATTTGATTAAAAAAGGTTGATTTTACTTCGACTATTTTCTCACTCGGTAGAACCCGAACGAATTTCTGCGATTCACTTAAAATTTGGCCGTCACGCTCAGCGAGAACATCCGTCCCGCCGTGAACTGTTTGGTGATTTGCTTGCGGGACACCACATCGCCTCCGTTCTCGAATTTCGGGAATTGGGCGAACTGCACCTTCTCGTTGAGCAGGTCCTTGGCGTTGAACTTCAGCTCCCAATGCTTGCCGAAAGATTTGCTGACCACCACGTCGAGCGCGTTGCGCGGCATCTCGTACATATCCGGAATATCGTTGTCAATGCTGCCGCCCACGCTCATATCGCTGCGGCCGATGCCCACGATGCGCTTGCCGATGCGATTATACAGGACACCGACCGTAAGGCCCAGTTTGGGCGACTGGTAGAAGAGTCCGGCATTGACCAGATAGGGCGACTGGCCCTGCAACGGACGGTCGTGCTCGAGGCTCTCGTCGTCGAAATCCACACGGCTCTTCATGAGCGAACCGTTCAGAACCACCGAGAAATTGCGCATCCCCATAAAATCGAGGTTTTTCTTCACGTCCAGCTCCACACCGTACAGATTGGCCCGGTCGGCATTCTCGAACGTGTAAGTATAACTGCCGCTGCCCGCATCGAGAATAGCCGTTTCGATCGGATTGCGGAAATGCTTGTAGAACACGGCCACCGAGATACCTTCGCCCGCAGCCGGATACCACTCCCAGCGCAGATCGGCGTTCTGGATATAGGCCGCTTTCAAATCGGCATTACCCTTCACGTCGCTGAACAGGTCGAAATCGTAATAGACCGAAGGGGAAACTTCGCGGAATTCAGGACGGTTGGTGGACATACCGTAAGCGGCACGCAGCAGGTGCTTGTCGTTGATGCGGTATGTCACATTGACCGAAGGGAAGGGATCGGCATGGGTATAGTTTCGTGTTTCGCTGTCCCAGTCCTTGATCTTGGTGTACGAGGTGAGCGCCATACGGCTGTATTCGAACCGGACGCCGGCATAAACGTTCCAGCGGCCGAAGGGCAGGTCGATGCCGGCATAAGCCGCCGTCAGGATGTTGTCGCCCTTGTAGCTGTTGCGGTTGTCGCTGTCGTCGTAGATATAGAGCTTGTCGGCGCCATAATTACCGTCTTGCAAAATATCGTCGATCACATTGCCGTAAGCGAAGTCCGCAGGCAGGTTGTCCGTGTCGAAGCGATAGAAATAGGCCCGGGTGCGATAATCCCGCGTACGGTATTCGCCGTAGAGTCCGACCTTCAGTTCGGGGGCGAACGACGAACCTTCGCGCAAGGTGCAGGAGTAGTTGATGCCCGCCGAAGCGATGTGTTCGCGCAATTTCATGAAGTCACGCCGGATCTCGTTCTGATCGATCTGCATTTGACCGTAGTGCGCATCGCCCACCATGTCGTTCTCCTGCCGGTTGACGATACGGCGGTCGGGCTGGTTCTTGTCGGCGTAGGAATATCCGGCATCCCAGTCCAGAGTTCCCTGTTCGAGAGTATGTACACCCGCTATCTGCCCGCTGTACGTGCTGCGAGAGGTGTAGCAATACTCCGTTTTCTCCTGGATATAGAGCGACGACATATTCTGCCAGCCTTCGCGCAGCGTGAGCTTGTCCTGTCCGATCTGGTTGAAAATGTTACGGAAATAGTAGCGATTCTTTCCGTTCAGGTAAGCCAGATTCAGCAAGACGCCCACTTTGACGTTGGTCTGGTACTGGTCGTCGGTATATTTGTAGTAGTATTCGGGTTTGTCCTCCACCTTGTTATAAACCCCGTAACGGGAGTTTTCCATATTCGAGAAGGTCCGGGTGGCATAGCTGTAATTGAGCGCTCCGTTCAGCGCTAGATCGGCGCCGTTGCCCAGGCGGAAGCTGTGGCCGTAGGAGAATGAGAACCGCTGGTCGGGAATCGGCTTGCGGGTCTTGATCGACCAGTCGTTGTTGAAGCCGTGACGGGTCATGTCGGTAACGAAATCCGGATCGGCGTTATCGAAAGCACCCGTAATACCACCCCGCACGCCGCGCTTGCCGTTGTCGCAGCCGAACCAGTCGCTGCCGCTTCCCGGATTGTAGAGAAAGTCGTGGCCGAAGGTCGCCGTGTTGAACCCGATCGAGTAGGAGAGGGCGAAGGGTAGTTCTCCCGGCGTATCTTTGGTGTTGATCTTGACGAACCCGCCCGTGAAATCCGCAGGGATTTCCGGAACGGGGGACTTCAGGATCATGATGTTCTCGATCTGCCCCGCAGGGATCAGATCGAAGGAGAAGGCCCGCGAATCGGCTTCCGAGCTCGGAATGGCCGCATCATTGACCCACACATTATTATAACGCTGCGAGAGACCTCTCGCCACGATGAATTTGTCGTCGATGATCGAGATACCGGGTATGCGTCGCACGACTTCACCCGCATCGCGGTCCTGCGTGCGGGCAATCATCTGCTTCGACACACCGCTCACGACCATTTTGGATTTGCGGACGGCCTGCATCACGGCCGCCTCGCTCGAAAGCCGCCGCACGGTGGTCACGACCACCTCGTCGATCTCTTCGGCCGAGGGTTGCAGCGAAATCAGCGGCAGGGTATTCTCGCCCGGCTTGATCTGACACCCCTCGATCACTACGCGCTGGTAGGAGAGCATCTGCACTTCGATCGTATAAGTGCCCGGCTTTACATTATTAATAACGAAGCGGCCGTCGGCATCGGCGACGGCCCCATACGTCGTATTCTGCAAAATCACGGCGGCGCCGATGACCGCCTCGCCGGTCGATGCGTCCTGCACCGTACCGGTCACAACAGACAGAAGGGGCGCTGCAACCGTCGTGCAGATCCCCTTCAGCATCAATAACCCAATCAATAAAAATCTATTCATCCACTTATTATTTTACAGCGGCAAAAGTACCGGGCCGCTGTTTCACCCGGGCTACACCCTCGTTACAAAAGCGTCAAACAACCGTTTCAAATCCGTTACACGCCCGACGAAACAGTTGCACAGTCCATCGAAAAAGGCTACATTTGCAGCCGATTAACCCTATTTCCGATATGAGAAACCTCTCACGCCACGCGGGACCCAACCGCATGATGTTCCTACTCCTTATCCCCTGTCTTCTGTTGTCCGCACTTCGGGCAAAGGCGGAAGAAACCGCACTTCCCGAGGGAAAAAGACCGGGCGTAACGCTTCAGGTCGAGATGGATCTGGTCAGCAGTTATATCTGGCGCGGTGTTTACGAAGCGGGCCCCAGTCTGCAACCGGGACTGACGCTCGGCATAGGAAACTTTACGATAGCGGCCTGGGGATCGGTCGATTTCACGTCGAGTTCATACAAAGAGGCGGACCTGATGCTCAGCTACCGGCTCAAAAACATCACCTTCCACAAAGACCTTTACGACGAAGGTTCGGCCTCAGACCGGAATCCGCAGATCAGCCGCAACTACTTCCATTTCGGCGCCGACTCCCCGCACCGCATCGAAGCCGGCATCGAATGGCAGGTATCGCGCAAAGTCCCCATCACGCTCTCCTGGTACACGATCCTTTTCGGAGCGCGGGATGTCGATACCCGGGGGCGGCGGTGCTACTCCTCATACGTCGAGGTAGCCTATCCCTTTACGGTCAAAACCATCGACCTGAAAACGGGCGTAGGAGCCGCGCCCTGGAAAACGGCAGGAGAAGGCGGAGCCAAAGGTTTTGCCGTGAAAAACGTCTTCATAAACGCCGGAAAACTGTGGGCGGTCAAAAGCATGGGTTCCTTCCGAATCGGACTCTTCACCCATCTCTCCTGGTGTCCGCTCAAAGAGGACATGAACTGCGTAGGAGGCATTTCGCTGCGGATGTAACCGCAAAAAACAACAGAGAAGCCCTTCCGTCATCGACGGAAGGGCTTCTCTGTTTCGTACAATTACACCTCCGGACATTCCCTTTGCGGACAAGACCGGCAAAAGAACGAGCTTATTGCATCACAAGCACCCAATTCACCGCAAAAACAGACTTTATCGTTCCATAAATTGAACGAAATATATTATTTTTTATACTTTTGTATGTACTTCTTACAAAAAACAATTAACCTGAAAACGCTATGAAACAATTCTTCCTGATCCTATCCGGCCTCGCATTGCTGACAGGATGCAGCAGCAAGAACGACTCTGTCGAAGGCCCCGTACAATCCCGCATCCGAATCGCTCCGAGCATCTCCCGTGTTACAGGGCTCAATTTCGACACCGGGGACCGCATCGGACTCACGATCGTCAAATCCGGTGCCAACTACTGTGAAAATACGCCTCTGCGTTTCGACGGTACGGTCTTCGTTTCGGACGACCTGTTCTGGTACGACGATTCGAGTGAAAAATCGAATCTCACGGCTTACTATCCCTACCTGGCGGAAGGAGCTCCGGCGAGCTTCACCGTTCGTGCCGACCAGAAGCTCGCCGCCGATCACGAAGCCTCGGACCTGCTGGCAGCGACGGCGACGGACGTCGTACCGAGCCAAACGGCCGTGAATATGGTATTCACCCACCTGCTCACCAAAATCGTGATCGACATTACGAACAACTCCGCCAATACGATCCAGGAAGTCACCCTGAAGGGCAGCCGCTGCACGGCTACCGTCGATCTTTCGACAAAAAGCGTCCAGGTCGATGCTTCTTCGGCGGAAACGGATATCTATCCCTTTTCAACGGTGACCGCAGGACGGTATGAAGCCATTCTCGTACCGCAGCGGGCGGCACTCGAACTCGAAATCCAAACTTCCGACGGTAACCGGCACATCAAAACATTCCAGGCGACCGACCTGCAATCCGGCGCGGAATATGCGATCGAGGCGGTAATCAGCAATACGAACAAAATCCACGCCTCCATCAGCGGCGCCGTCAAAGGCTGGGAGGACGGAGGAGCGATCGCTCCGGTCGAAGACGACCTGCCGGAAGATTCCGACCTGCTGGAGTACGCAGGCGTCAAGTACCGCATCCGGCAACTCAGCAACGGTACGACCTGGATGGCGGAAAACCTGCGCTACATTCCCGAAGGCAAACGCGTTTCCTCGTCCCCGTCCGACGAAAACGGCATCTGGTATCCGTGTACGACCTCCTTTACCGCATCCAGCGACACGGAATACATCCAACGGCAGGGTTTGCTCTACGATCTGGCTACGGCCGTAGGGGAACCTGTTACTGCGGATAACTTCCGCAATATCGAGGGCGTGCAAGGCATTTGTCCGGAAGGATGGCACCTTCCGACCCGGGCGGATCTGGAATCGCTTATCGCCGTGAACAGTGAACTCGGCAGCTCCTTCTTCACCTATGCCGGGACACGCGATCCGAGCGGGAAATACATCGGATCGTTGATGTCCGGGAATTTCTCCAAAGGTTACCTGCTCTGTACGAGCACCGAAAGTTCGGTCTATACTCCGGAGGATCTGAACTACCAATACCTGCTTTTCTCGAAAAGCAACCAGGTAAACATAATCGACATCGACTGTCGCTCGGGCATGCCGGTACGTTGCGTGAAGAATGCCACGTCCGGGGAATAAACGGCACAAAAAAGAATTGCGGACCGGCACAGAGCATAAAACGACCGGACGTTTCCGGCAAAGCGGCAACGCCCGGCAACATAGGGTCCCCAGGAAAGACCACCGGCAACACGGAAGGAAGCCGCTTTTTTGAGCGGCTTCCTTCTGCTATTTATCGCTCTGGTAATAAGACCTATCCAACCCGAAGGCATAGCTATTTCTGTACCGCCAGGTGAGCAAGACCGCAACAAAGGCCAATACCGCATTCAAAATAAACGGGAATCGCTCGCCCTGCATGTGCAGAATATTTCGCAACAGATCGATGATAAACGGACAGAGAACGATGGCCAGGTAATTCACCGACATCACGATCGAAAGAGCCAGCGTCGCCGATTGCGGTGGGGCCGCCGCAGCCGCCTTGTCGTAAATAATCGGTTGAATAATGCCGTATCCGAGTCCCACGAGAGTACATCCCGCAATCAACCAGAAATGCGCCTTGAAGAGTCCGATAAAGAGCAATCCCGCACAGATCATAATCAACGAAACCAGATTGACACTGCCGCGCAGACGCCGGATGATTGGGGAAAGGAAAAAGCCGGGCAGCATGATAGCCAGGAAAAACAAGGACACCAAAAGCCCCGAGAAGGAATTCTGGTTGCCGTGCGGATCCACCAGGAATGAAATGTAGAAGGTGATAGCCAATGCCAGGAAAGTCGCCAGAAAATAAAATCCCATGACCGCAGCCAGCTTCGGCCAGTCGATCTTCTTGTGCTTCAGCTCATCGCTCCCGACAGGTTCCGGGGCGGCGGGAGTTCGGCGGATGAAGATTGAAAGGATCAGCGGAATCGCCGGCAACGTATATACCAGGAAGGGCAGATGCCAATCGACATTGGCCAGGTAGCTCGCCAACACAGTGGCCAGCACCAACGTAAGGTTATTGATCGACGAACTGTAGCCCAACTGCCGGACACGATAATCCCCCGTAAAATAGTCCACGATATATCCCGTCGATAAAGGAATGATAATACCGGCACCGATACCCGTAAGACAACTTACCAGAATCAGAAGCCACATTTGGTTAATGAAAAGACAGGCGAAGCCGCTCAGGAAAAAGACCGTAAGCCCGACCACAAGCAGCTTGAACTTATTCCCGGTTACAGACAAACGGCCTGCCAGCAGCATAAAAGGAATAATCAACACCGAAGGCAACGAAGTAAGCATCTGTATCTCCAGATCGGTCGCATGCGGAAAGACCTTGTTCAAGTCGCCGAGAATAGGGGAAATGGCAAGTCCGGGCAGCGAAACGACGGCCGATACCGACCAGACCGCCAACACGGTCATCCATGGAATGGTTCCTTTACCGGTTTGTACTCTCATGTTTGCAGACATTAAAAAATCTTCCCCAAAGAGGAACAACTGTTATACCAAAAAAAATCGCCGGAGCGGAAACTCCGGCGAAAATAAGGTATATTGATTCGGGAAAAAGATATTATTCCCTTACGCAACGAACCTGCAAACCATTGGCTCGTTGATAGTTCCGTGCCGGAACAAATTCACTCGAAGCAGCATCGTCCGTATCGAGCGAAAAATAGAGGCCCGAAGCGCTCAATTCGTCGGTTCCCAAACCGCTTGTCCAATAACAACCGATCCACGGTTGCGCGTCCGCATTGCTGTTTACATTCTGGATAAGCCCCGTCAGATAAGGGCGACGCCCGCCTCCGAGAAAAAATGAAGTCATCGTTCCGTCGGTCAGGTTCCAGCCGTAAGCCTCGCGCAACGCCTCCGTTTGCTCCTGGTCATGATCGTCGCCGATCATAAAATCGGCATAAACATCCTTGTCCGGAACCTTCCATCCCTTAGGACAGGGATCGTAAACGGTCTTGACCGCCCCCCACAACTCGTTGTCATGGTCGGAATAGAGCCAATCGTAACCGGACTCCTCGACTCCCAGAATAAAACTCATCGGATAGGCTATGGCATACTCCATCGTACCCGTTTCGGGGGTGGATTCCACATAGTCAAGATAAGTAAGACGGCCGTTGATATTATACATCTTATGATCCTCCGCAAATGCACAGTTATAATACGCCGGCCCGATCATCGGAGTCGGACGTCCCCACTGGTAATAAAGTCCGTAGGAGAGATATATGTCGTCCTCCGTGGCATTGCCGCCGGCTCCGGCTCCCAGATTACGGGTCATGAAAACATCTCCGGCAGCCGAAGTAACCGACTCCGCCGAAGGATCGTACTGCGTAACCCACACATGCCAACTCCAAACCACCTTATCCTGGGCATCGAAAGCAGCGATCAATGCGTTTCCTTCGATAAACTCACCTTTCTTATCCGCCGCGACGAAGAACGAAACCCGACCGTCGTCGAGCGTCAGGTTCTCGATCATATGCGACGTGCTTCCCCACATAAGTTCTACCCGAGCCGTAGGAATCTTTTCGCCGTTTCCCTTTACGGTACCGTCGAAAGTATAGTAGGCATTGGCATAGTTGGCGATATAACAGTTAGCCGTCTGCCCCGTCAGATCGACGGTCCGCCCGATTCCGACCCTCAAATCGGCGGAAACGGTCTTTCCGTCGGTATCGTAACCGACCAACGTCAGGACTCCTCCCGTTTCGGCATCGGAGTCATCACTTGCGGGGGCCGTCACGGTCATCCGGCTCGTCTGCAAATCGGCGGTCACCGTCCAGCCTTCAGGCGTATCGGTAATGTTCAGCTTCACGATATTCACAGCCGTAAATTCTACCGAAGCCGTTCCCCCGGGTTTATCGACCATACAAACATCACGAGGGAAACAGAGGGTTCCCACCGGTCCGTCGTCGTCGCTGCAACCGACGAGATTCATCGAAACGGCCAGGACGATTCCCAGGCATAAAAAGCGGCACACAAGTTTTTTCATGTTCAAAATCCAATTTTGCTAAACGTTACAAAGATACGAATAAGCCGAGCGCAAAAGCAAATTTTATTCGCGTTTTGCCGGGGCGAAGTATCTAAGACGAAGTCAAAGATACGAATAAGCCTAATGCAAAAGCAATTTTATTTGCGTTTGACCAAAGCCAAAGCATCCAAAACGAAGCCAAAGACAGGGAAAGCCGAGAGAAAACGGGAACCTGTCCCGGTTTTCCGAAGCGCATCCTATCTAAAGACCATGATGTCAAAGATACGGAAAGGCGAGAGTAATCGTGCAGACTTGTACGCAAAAATCGCCGAACCGCACCCCATCTTCGGCAAAGATAGTACAAACCACATACAGAACAAACAGGTCCTGTCGGAACATGGCCTTATTTTCGCAAAATTAACCTCGACATTTTTACTAAAACAGCTAATTTCCGATTCTTCCGACAACAGAAAT
>OKUW01000607.1_pt1 | contig 13166 bp, 5 predicted proteins | sample 1606771 | NCBI WGS metagenome assembly OKUW01 (sample SAMEA3882553, study PRJEB24775) | human gut metagenome | biome: human-associated habitat; feature: intestine environment; material: feces | place: Netherlands | collected 2009/2010 | reverse complement strand
GTTTCCAAGTGCTTCATACATAGCCTTGATGACCGTCGGAGAAGTATAAAAGGCATTCAGCGTTGATGCCCTTGCTGCACTGTATTCTTCTGGCGTGAGGACTCCTTTTAACTGCGTGTATTCCTCTGCCCAGGCACTGTTTCTTTCTTCAAAAGCCTGGGGAATACCGCCCCATCCAACATATCTCGACAACACTTCCTGTTCTTCCGATGTTGCTAATCTCTGATCCTGTTCCAGTTCTTTCAGCAGCCGGATAGCTTCCATATTTGCTTTAAACTTTGCCTTCGGACCGCCAGCACCAAGGTTATCGTCCGTAATATGGAAATTATGCGGTTCCTGTTCCTGCACCTGCCTGTTCATTCTGCAGATATGGTAAAAATTCTCCCTCATAGCCAAACAGTTCGTTCTCCCCTGGAATATAATTTCGTCCGGTTTCCATACACCGGAAAATATCAGCTTTTGATGAACCACTTGCCTCATAGAATCCTGCGTAGGAATATAAAATATCATCTTCTCGCTCGTAGGTAGTCAGGTGCAATTCTGTATTTCCTCTTGTCTGGTTTACCAGTTCTTTCCCTTCCAGACCTTGCGGAAGAATCCCCACTGCTTCAAAATGATACCCCTGATATTCAAATACATTCTCGTCCCACTGTTCCTGTACAACTACATCTTCTGGCTCAGATTCTGGTTCCCCTTTTTGTACCTCCTCCATTTCTGCAGACGATTCTTCCACTTCTGGTTCTTCTGTATTTTCTTCTGGTTCGGAAGCACTCACAATATCAAATAAAGACATCTGGTATCCATTTAAGCCATCTGCCTGATCTGGTACTTCCTGTGCCGGGAAAATCGTATAGCTGCCTTCCACATACTGATATACTTCGGTCAAAAGCTGTAATTTCTTCTCATAAGTTTCATTCACTGATTCAAAATCCAGTGGCAGCATTGCCAGTGCATCGTCCATCGCCTGTAACAATTTCTGCGACTTCTCCGAATCATTCAGCATAACAGGAAGTTCTTTTCTTGCTTCTTCATTAAAAAAATCCTGCTTAAACGGACGCTCAATTTCTTCTGGCAGTCTTGCATAAAAACTGATCACTTTTCCTGCAATCCGTTCCCTCTCATATTCCGGCATACGGGAATAATCTGCGGAACGTAAGAACTGCTGGTTATCAATCAGATAGCCGATTCTTTTTGCAACTTTTGCCCAGGGCAGCAACACCGAAATATCTGGATTCCCATAGTCCCCTCTCTCCAGCTTCAAACCTTTCCCGTCATAATCTGCATGTGAATTGTCTGCTCCACATAAAGCATGGCTCTGACCGCCTATCCCATATTTTTCCTTGATAAAATCTGTCCTTGCCTTATCATCTTCATTCAGGAGATAAAAAGAATAGGTAGAAAGCCTTCCATCCGAATACGGACCTCCACCGGCAAGAAAAGCATCTATTTCATCCTGAGTAATAAATACCTTATGTTCCTGCCATGCGAATTCATCTCTGGCATTGTATGGAATTACTTCTGCTGCAAATTTCTGAAACTGACCGGATATTCTGATTGGATTATAGGTGCGGAACCGCATAATACTTTTATCTTCCTCATAAGCCATTGCCAGTCCTTCCAGACGCTCGTTCAGATCTGCCAGCCACTGCGGATCTGTTAGTTTCTCTTCCAGATAATCAGTAATTTCCGGATAAATACTGTGAAGATGTGGTAAATCCTCTTCATCAAAGACAAGTTCTGCTACACCCTCTGCCATATCCGCTTTCATATAGGCAAGTGCCTGGGCATGTTCCTTTATCGCATTCTTCCTTGCAACATCAAGTACGGACTGCGGTGCATACTCGCCTTGTTTCAAAAGCTGATGGATACGGCCACTCACATCTTCCCAGGACAAAAACGCTTTATCCAGAATCTGATCGGTAACGGTATGCCCTACTGCAATCTGCAATCCAGTTTCATCAAACCAGACCGAATACTCCATACCATTGATTTCAAATCCCTTTCCACCAGTCCCATACTCCCGCTTCACAAACTCCGTATATTCTTCCGGTGTCTGCTCACTCATAAAATTATAGATAATACGAAGCTGGCTCTTGCTTCGGTTTCCTCCGGTTCTTAAAACCTCATCGACCACCTCACTTGGAATGGCAATCTCCCCGGCATAGAGGGCAGCTATTCTGTTTTCGATTTCTCTTTTCTGTTCATTTACAGATGGAAGTTCGGGCAAAGATAAAGCAGAGGCGATCTCTTCCTCTGCTTTACTCAATCCATCTTCTCTTGTATCTTCGACTAACTGTATACCAATTCCGTCAAGATGCTCTCTTCCGCTGTTGCCATCAGTGCGTTCATGTGTGCTGTCCATGCCATCGGATCTGCTTCCTTGTCCGGTGCCGGATTCTTCTCCAGCAGTTTCTCCATCTGGCTGTCCATTCTCTCCTGTGCTGCTTTCTCGATCTGTTCCAGATGGCTGTTCAGCTTCCCGGTCAGGAACAGGCTCTGATAAAGGCTGTTCTTGTGTTCTTTCAGAAATGTCCTCCGCAGCATCCCGTATTTCCCGATCGTTACTTCTTCCTCTTCGACGGTCAGATTCGGAAACAGGTAATCTCCCTTGCGATGATATGTCAGTTCCATAATCGTTTCCTCCTTCATTTTCAATATTTTCTTCTTTTTTCGTTTCTGCATCCTGATCTTTAATTTCGTGCATTAACGTGGTAAAGTTATTATAATTCCTTTCATTGGAATTTTCAACCTCTTTTCTCGCTTCTTCCAGAGAAATTTTATGTACGGTCTTTCCAATATCAATCAGAATACTCTCACTGAGCTGGCTTGCCGCATTTCCAAGGAAGGTGAGAACTGACAGATGGTTATAATCTGTGATATGCATGAAGTCCTCTTCTTCCAGAAGTTCCATCGGGTCAAGCCCGCATCGCCTGGAAAGCAGATAGTAAACACTGTCTGTTGCCAGCTGACGAAAATCACTGCGGATCGTCACCTCATCCAGATCTTCCAGATAAGTACCTTCTACAGCATATTCCAATCCATCCAGGTATTCCTCCAGATTGTCATTGACCATTTCCCTTGCGACCGCCATCAATGCGTCCTGCAAAGTTGCCGCATCCTTTTCTTCCAGAGCATAGACTTCTGCCAGATGGGTGAGGATCTCTTCTCTCTGGTGTTCCTGCATCTTCCAAAGATATGGGCTTCTGCCTCCGGCTACCATGTGGGTATCCGAAATATCAAACACATAACGAAGTTTGGTATTCTGCCAGGTTTCATCAAACAGGGCAATTCCTCTTGCACCACGATTTACCCAGCGTAACATCTTTTCATTCCATAGTTCCAGTGATGCACAGGCTGTTGCGTCTGGACGCTGTGCATGGATCAGAAGCTGGTCTGAAAAAGAATAACGATATAACCTTGATGCTGTGTCCATATAATCCATCCAATCCCCTGGCGAACTGCTCACTGATACGGCATGTTCCTGCACCAAGTTTCGGATGTCCTGTAGTTTAGACATTAAACTTCCCTCCTATCAATAAAAAAACAGCCCACTCTTTTTTAGAATTGGCTGCATAAAATGTACTTTACTTTTCGGAGAGAAAATGCTATATTCTAATTGAAAAGAGTAACCGCCCACAAGGTGGATGCTCCTGGATTAGGTTTTAATTTATTTTGCTCTCAAAGAGAGCTGCCTATCCTGTTGGCAGACAGGGTAGGCTATTTTTTTCGCTTGTTGTCCCTATTATCCAAATAGGCAAGCAAAGCAATCAGAAACGTACCGCCTAAGAACAATAAGCTCAAGACTTCGTATGTATCCATTCGCTCCACCTCCCTTCTTCTGTATCCCTTAACGGGATCTGAAAATCCAGGAGGTTTTTACCAACCCTGTACACGGTTACTCCAGTAATATTCTAACAGGTAACTCTCCGCAAAGCAATTCCTTTTTACTTCATACGGTTTTATATTCTGTTTTTCTCTTATTCTCTGGCCAATGCAGTTTCCATTCCAGATATTCCTCTTCTGTAATTCTTCCATCGCCCAGTTTCTGCTTTTTCCCCATCCATTCCTGCAGATAAGACATTGTTTTTTTATCCCTTATTGTGATTCCAGCCATTTCACTTTCTGAATCATTTAGCAGGAACAGATGAAAAAGCCCTCTATTTTCTTCATCCATCCAGAATAAAGTTTCCATTAATTCGTCCATTGTCGCAATTCCAGGACTTAAAAAATTCCGGACATCAACTTCCAATATTTCTGCTATCCGGATAAGCGTTTCCTGTTTTGGCGTGCGCTGTCCGCTTTCATATTGGGCAATTCTCACATCTGCACTATTTTCTCCATACCCTAACCTGCGCCCCAGTTCTTTTTGCGTTAGCTTGCGAAACATACGGATTTTTCTTATTCTTGCTCCTAATTTCAATTTCTTCTCCTTTTCAAAATGGGGCTGTGCAGTAACCACAGCCCCAGAACACTATTTATATTATCATTTGCGTTTTCTCTTAACTGCCACTACAGTTCCCAGACATCCTGCTGATACCGCAAGAGTCAGCACAAAAATAGCAATATTTGTATTATCTCCTGTTTTTGGTGAATTGGATACAGAAGTCGCATCAGAACCATGGGAACCAGGAGTGCTGACTCCCTGGTTTTCTGATGTTTCCGGAGTGTCTTTTTCCGGAGCTTTCTCATTTGTCAAATTCAGAGTGTATTCAATCACAGGAGTATGGTCATCGACATACTCAAACTGAATCTTATGCTCTGTTTCATCCAACTGATAGCCATCCAGTGTTTTTGTTTCTTTCAGGATATATGTAATTGCTTTTTTATACTGCCCATTCTTAAAAGTCGCAATCGGATAATTCTTTGATTCTGCATGGCCGGCACTATCTGTTACCAGAGTTTCCAGAACTTTACCTTTACTGTCACAAAAGGCAAATTCTACACCTTTTATTGGCTTCTTGGTATCTTTATCTGTTTTATTTAAGATCACCTTGCCCATTGCCTGTTCATCTTCCATTTTGGCTCCCTGAATATCTCCGGTGTCCTTAATCTCAAATATCACTTTATTTGCCACAATGTAACCCTTCGGTGCTGTTTCCTCCAATAATGTATAAGTACCGATTGGAAGTTTCTCCACATAATGGGGCTGATCACCAGACGTCCAGCTTTCCATAACTTCCTGGTTTTCATTAAGGATATACAGCTTCGCACCTTTGACCTCGCTGCTTCCATCTGTCATATCCACCTTACTGATCAGAATTTTTGTTGTATCGTCCTGCATTTCTACTTTCTGTATATCTGCAGTATTTTCTACTACAAACGTAATGGATTCTGCAGTTGCATAGCCATCAGCAGGAATTGTCTCTGTTAATGTATATTTCTTTCCAACTTCCAGTTCCTTAATGATGTGTGGTGTGCTTCCGGAAGTCCACTCATCCACAACGTTTCCCTCTGAATCGGATACTTTCAGTTTTGCACCTGGTAATTCTTCCCCGGTTGTAATATCTGATTTTGTGATTTCAAAAGTAGTTGGCTCATCTTCATAAGTGAACTCAAAGGATACTTCTGCAACCTCTTCTCCCGCATAAGCAAAATCAAATTCCTTGATTTCTTCTGTTGTCACAAATCCAGCAGGAGCCTGAACTTCTTTTACATAGTAGCTGCCATTGATTGGAAGATCTGCCGTAAATACAATCCTTCCATCCTGATCCGTAGCTTTCTGCTCGATCATGGTATCTGCTTTCAGGATTACTTCGCCTTCTGCATTTAAAATATCATTCTTTGTATAAAGTGCAAATACTCCGCCTTCCAGAACACGGTCTGTATTTTTTTCTTTCTTAACTACAGTTACTTTTGCTTTCTGGCGGTTATTCTGCCAGTCCTCATCATAAGTCACAACCGGAGTATTCTGATCACGATAAGTCAGATCAACCTCTCTGATTTCTCCATCCAGAACATATCCATCCGCCGTCTCTTTTTCCTTTACATAATATTTGCCTAAAGGAAGATCTTCTGATCTTGCATATCCAAGAGCATCTGTCGTAATTGTTGCTACCAATTCGTCCTTTTTATAATAATCACTGCTTTCCCCATCTGCAGCCTTGATATCCTCCGCTGCATAAATTTCAAAAGTAACATCTTTCAAAGAACCTGTAACATAGCCAAATGCTGCGTCCATGCCGCCTGCCAGCATATCTTTCCAGGTAACTTCTTTGACAAATTCACCTTTTTTATTGATGATGATTCGTCCAACCGGAACAGCATCCTTCATTTCTACTTTTTGAACATCTGCAGTATCAGAAACTGTAAATTTCACTTCCTCCGCCTGCAGATAACCATATGGTGCAAACTCTTCCCGAAGTGTGTAGGTTTTTCCCACATGGAGTCTTTTTATTACATGAGCTTTTCCTTTTACAGAAGTCCATTTTTCTACTTCTTTTCCGTCTGAATCCAAAACCGTCAGTGTTGCTCCGTCAAGTTCCACACCTGTTGTAATATCTGATTTCGTAAATTCAGTTGTTGTCGGCTCATTCTTAAAAACGGTTTCCAGTTTTACTGTTTTTACTTCCTGTCCCTGATATTTCGCAGTCACCTCAATCTGCTCATCTGAAGATACAAAACCATCTGGTGCTGCCAGTTCTTTTATATAATAAGTTCCAAATGGCAGATCCTGCTCAAAAACAGTTTTTCCATCTTCACCTGTTACCGCTTTTGTAAGCAGTTCGTCTGCTTTTACCAGTACCTTATCCCCTGCTTTTATATCCTCTTTTGCGTAAAGACCAAACTCTGCTCCAGAAAGCCCTTTCTCATTTTCAGCATCTTTTTTCACAACTGACACTTCTACTTTCTGGCGGTCATTTATAAACTCTGCACTCTGTGAGATCACTGGTGTATCCTGGTCTGCATAGACGAAAGAAATCTTCTGTTCTTCTTCATTTAATACAAATCCCTCTGGTGCAGTCTTTTCTACCACTTTGTATTCTCCTAAAGGCAGATTATCAAGATCTGCTTTTCCGGATTCATCCGTTGTCAGTTCTGCAACTTTTGCACCCTTTGCATATTCCAAGATTCTTTTTCCTGTGTCATCTTTCTGGAAATCAGCTGTATAAATATCCTCTGCAGCATACACTTCATATACTGCACCGGAAAGATTCTGAACTTCATACTTAAAATCATTCTTATAGGTCGAAAGAACCTCTCCTTTTTTCTGTACAGTGAGTTTTCCTTTCACCGGATGATTCTCATATACAACTTCAATGATTGCATCACCTGATACCGGATCAGTCTGATACAGGGTATTGGTGTCCACCTGTATTTCGACATAAAGATAAATTTTCTGCTTTTTCCGCCTGTATTTCGACATAATTTTTGTTAATGGTATAACCGTCCGGTGCTGTTACCTCTTCGATTCTATAATGACCGATTTTTAAATTCTGCGGCAGGATCAGATATCCATCTGTATCTGTGAAATAAGAGATATGTGTAACGGTTGTCGGATATGTAGTTACCTGCTCTACATATTTTTCATGATCCATATCATAAATTTTAAACTCTGTTCCCGGAATTAGAACAGATTTTTTAGTCTCATCATCCTGTTTGATAATTTTCAGTTTTGCAGAAAATTCTTTATCCAAAAGAACTCTCCATGTCTGCGGCTCTGTTGGTTTATTCTCTGTAACCCGGACAATAAAATCATCTACAGGTTTGTAATTATGGGGTGTTGTAGTTTCTCTCACCAGATATGTTCCATATGGAATTGCAATGGATTTTACATAGCCTTTCTCATTTGTAAAAATTTCCGTTGCTCCATTTTCACCGATCACAACCGGCTCTGCAGAGGAAAAATCATAATTTCCATCCTCTTTTACCACCAAAGAAGATACCAGATATGCACTAAATCCAGCTCCGGATAGTAATGCAGCATCTGTGTCTCCATTATTGGCAGCTTTAATAAGTTCAAACGGCTGTTTCTTCACCGTTTCCAGTGAGGTACACTCTTTTTCTACAACCGCTGTCAGATCACCTTCATCACTGCATACAAGATCATATTCATGCTCGTCTGCCAGATATCCTACGGATGGGGTAATTTCCTTGATGTAATACTCTCCAAGATAAAGATTCTCTATCCTTGCTTTTCCTTCTTTATCGGTAGTTAGCGTACAAATCTGGCTTCCGGCTTTATAAATAACGCCTGTCTTTCCATCTGGATGGGTAATGTCGTTTCTTGCATAAAGTCCATACACCGCATTTTCCAGGGAAGCATCTCCCTGTGCCTTATTTTCTTTTGTCTCGGCATCTTTTTTATTCAAAGAGATTGCAGCACTGACCCTGTCATTCACAAAAGTATGACTGAAAGAAATTTTTGCCTGTTCATCATTGGTATAACTGAACTGGAAAGAATAAGTATCTTTCTCATTTCTGACATAACCAGCCGGAGCCTGGACTTCTTTTACATAATAAGAAAATCCCACTGGAAGATCTGCTTTAAATGCTGCTTTTCCATCAGTACCAGTAATTGCAGTCTCAATCAGAGCATCTTTTTTTACTGCTACTTTTCCATCCACAGTTTTCATATCCTGCGCTGCAAACAGAGCAAAATGCCCTCCGGATAGTGTATTTTCAGTATCTTTGTCTTTCTTTATCACCTGCACCGCTGCTTTCTGACGGTCATTTGTAAAGGTAGTCTCTGAGAAAGCCGCTTCTGCAGTCTGCCCTGCATAAGAAATGGTTACTTTTTTTGTTTCTTTTGCATTATAAAAATTTTCCGGGGCCTGTGCTTCTGTTACATTATAGCTTCCAAGCGGAAGGTTCTTTACCGTTACAGAACCGTTCTCACCTGTGATCAGATTTTTCGCTACTTCTGCGCCTTTTTTGTAAACTGTTTTTCCACCTGCTGTTACAATATCCTCGGCAGCATATACGTTATAAACGGCTCCTTTCTGACGGCGTTTCTCATACTGGAATGAAGTTCCATTTTCATCAGATACAGCTCCTACGAAAACCTCACCCACTTTATAAACGGTCAGATTTCCTTTCTGCTCTTTGTCCGTTACAGTCTGTTTGGTTGTACTGCCAACTACTAATTTCACTCCATACGAAGAAGCCTGGACAACATAACCTTCCGGTGCTGTAATCTCTTTTAAGTAAACAGTATCCTGTGTTTTGGTAAGAGTTACACGTGAAGAACCATTGCTGTCTGTTGGCGGCATTTTAGCAATCAGCTTTGTGCAGGCGTTATCACTATATACCCCATACACGGCTCCAGCTAGATTTTTTCCAGTATCTCCATCTTTCTTTGTAATTTCAATAACTGCTTCTTCCGGCCAGTCAACTGTAATCTGCAGGTCAGAGGAATCTGTATAGTAGCCAAAACCAATGTCCTGTGAACTCTCCAATTTTAAGAGCATTGCATGGAAATCCAAAGGGAAATTAGATGTAATCGCATACTTTCCTTTCAGGCTACCCATATTGGCTGTTGTAGCTACAAGATGGAATTTCTCTCCACCCTTTACAGTGACATTTCCAGATGCCGTTTTTCCTGTGGTTTCATTAACAAGGCTTACTCCGTTCTCTAGATGAATGGTAATGGTAAATGCTTCATTTGCCTTCCAGGTAAAACTTTCTGTTTCCTTTCCCGTTGCATTAACGGAAAGTCCTGGAAGAAGTTTCATTGCTGTCGGATCAGGCATTTTAGCAAGAGCTGCTTTAATCTCTTTCAGCATATTTTTAGCGGTTGTAGAAAGCGCACCTCCAAATCCGGATTCGCCATCATATAAATAGTCAACCAGGTAATGCTGCATGGCTCTTGTCTCAGAACTGCATCCATATTTTTCCATAATGGATTTTACATTATATCCATTGAATGTATGTCCCCATCCTGGACCGCCATATCCATAGAATAAGGCTTTTCTCAAATATTTATCATCTCCACCTTCATCCAGTTCAACCATATTTTTATATGTTGTCCCACTTGGAGGTGACTGCATGGAGTGCTGCATACAATACGCATTTACTGTATAAGTCTTTCCGCCTGCTTTGTAACGAACATATTTGTAGCTGTCATTTCCACCCTGTCCCATAACTGTATCAAACGGATGAAGCTGGCCATCTGAATAATAGTAATATTTATTTGCTTCAATATTTGTTGCATCATCCCATGGAGTATCGGTTGCAAGTAACATGATACCATTTTCTGCCTGATCCATGGAAACACTTAGATCAATGTCATCTGCTGGCATTTCAAAACTGAATTTATCCGATTCTTCGTGATAAGTCACCTCTGAATATAATAAATCTTCTGTATTCTCTGTCTGGTTTGCTTGTACTTTTGTTGTTCCTACTGCAATTAAGCTGCCTTGCGGCATATCTCCGGAAAATACAACGGTTTCTCCTGGCTGATACTGTCCATCTTCATGGTTCAGCTCAATATGAAATTCCTCTCCACGAACAATATTTACCTGATAATTTCCATCTGCATCTTCTGTTTTCTCTGTTCCATCTGTAAAAGAGTCGTCTGTCGCCTCTGGCATTTCTTCCGGATCTGTATCTGCAATTTCTTCAAATGTGCTGTCTGTATCCGGATTATCATCTATGGCAGGTTCTTCTGTTGAAACTTCCTCAGACGGATTTTCCGGGATTGGTGTATCTATTGGCTCTTCCTCAACCGGAATTTCTGTCGGAGTTACTTCTTCATAGATTTTATCCTCTGACGGAATTTCTACATTTACCTCATCCTGCACAGGTTCTTCACTCTCTGCAGAGCCTATGGCTGGCTCCTCGTCTTCTGCTTCATTCTCATTTTCCTGATTGCTTACAGATTCCTGATTCTCAGATTCAGCAACCTGTACCGCAGCTTCCTTTACAATCAGCTTACGATTGATCTGATAAATTGGGTGGCCACTTACTGGCTCTACATAATAAACAGCTTTGTATGTATCTTCGTAATCTGTTGTAAAGTCCTGCTTTTCCTCATTTTTTGCCTCATGGAAAGTGATCTTCACCTTTTTTTCATCTGGTATTTCCAGTCCGGTAAAATCTTTCTCCACTTCAAAAATACTGCCTGTTTCCAGTTCCAGATCTTTTGCTTTTACCACCTCATCCGCATCCAGTTCATTTTTTATTTCTTCATATAACGGTGGCTCTTCTGGTGCTGGTACCACATCTGCCGCATAAGACAGCATTGGTGATAAAATTGTGGATAATACTGTAAGCATTGCCAGGAATCCCGACAAAAATCTTCTCATATTCTTTTTATTCTTCATTCTTTTTTCCTTTCTTCCGTTCCGGGAAAATCAACTGAAACTTTGGATTTCCGGTTTCTGAAACCTCCATCTTTATAGTTGCTTCATACTTCCTTTTTGTTTTCTCTGATACCAGATCTTTGAAATGCACCTGCTTCTCACTCAGCAGCTTCCTGACAGTTGCTTCATCAAGTGTTTTTCCCTGACTCTCAAAAAATCGGTTATTTTTCCATAAAGTAAAACTGCAATCACTTCCTGAACAATAATAATTTCTCTTTCCCACATAAACCTTATTGCCACATCTTGGGCATTTTCCAATTTCTTTCCGACCATCTGAAAATAGTTTCTGGTATTCTTCCACTGGCTGTCCATTATCACTTACCAATTTGGTAACCATTTTTTCAATTTCGAAGAGAAATTCTTCTACATTTTTCTGGCCTCTGGAAATCAGTGTCAGATCATTTTCCCATTCTGCTGTAAGTTTTGGTGATTTGATCATTTCCGGAAGAATCCTGATCAGATTTCTTCCATCTGCTGTAGGTAATATCTGCTTCTTTTTACGCTCAATAAAGCCTTTCTCAATCAGTTTTTCAATAATCGCTGCCCTGGTAGCCGGAGTTCCAAGCCCTTTTCTCTCTGCGTCTTCTATCGTATCCGAGCTTCCAGCGTGTTCCATGGCACTAAGGAGCGTATCCTCCGTATAATGTTTCGGCGGTGCTGTAAAATGTTCACTAAATTTTACAACAACACATTCAAATACCTGTCCTATTTTTATATCTGGAAAATCACTTTCCTCCTCTTCTGGCTTTTCTGCATTTTTCCCATATGATTTAAAGAACCGTTCTTCCACTTCTTTCCATCCATATTGGAGAACATTCTTTCCAGATGCAGTAAACAGTTCTCCATGACAGGAAATTTCAGTCTTAATACTCTCATATATGTATTCCTGTTCCGATGCACATAATAACTTTGATGCAATCAGCATGAGAATTTCCCTTTCTCCACCCGGAATTGCTTTTAAATCCATGTTTGCAATTTCTACCGTTGGTATAATTGCATGATGATCTGATACCTTTTTACTGTTCAAAAGTCTCTTTATTTCTGGTTCTGAACCCTTTATTGACATTTCAGGAAACATACTATTTACTGCCCCGACAACCAGAAGAGCATTTTCTTCCATATCATCTGTAAGATATTGGCTATCCGTCCTTGGATACGTCACCAGTTTCTTCTCATAAAGGCTTTGGGTATAGTCCAAGGTTTGCTGTGCCGTAAATCCAAGAAGACGATTTGCTTCCCTCTGTAATGTGGTCAGATCATATAATTTCGGCGGCTGTACCTTTTTCTTCTCTTTCTTTACTGAAAGAATCTGTGCAGTTTCATCCTTCATATCCTCCATCATCTGAACGGCAGCACTTTTCTCTTTTATCCGGCTGCTTACGGCATCCAATCCATCCATCAGAAGATGAACCAGATAATACTTCTCTTTCTGGAAGTTCTCGATGCTCTTTTCCCGTTCCACCAGCATTGCAAGTGTAGGTGTCTGCACCCGACCTACAATCAACCGATGGTGATACAGCACCGTAAACAGTCTGGTGGCATTAATTCCCACCAGCCAGTCTGCTTCTGCCCTTGCAACAGCTGCACGGTAAAGATTATCATAGTCATGCCCGTCTTTCAGATTGGCAAATCCTTCTTTAATTGCTTTATCTGTGACTGAGGAAATCCACAGTCTCTTAATTGGCTTATGGCAGCCTGCTTTTTCCAGAATCCAGCGGGCAACAAGTTCACCCTCCCGTCCTGCATCTGTGGCTATAATGATTTCTCCAATATCTTTTCGGAAAAGCTGAGTCTTTACTACGGAAAATTGCCTGCCTGTCTGGCGGATGACTACCAGCTTCATCTCCTTGGGGAGCATAGGCAAGG
>OKUW01000603.1_pt1 | contig 13184 bp, 10 predicted proteins | sample 1606771 | NCBI WGS metagenome assembly OKUW01 (sample SAMEA3882553, study PRJEB24775) | human gut metagenome | biome: human-associated habitat; feature: intestine environment; material: feces | place: Netherlands | collected 2009/2010 | reverse complement strand
GCGCAAGCCGGTGCTGCACCGCTACCTGAAGGCAGGCCATAACGTAAAGGGCGTTTCCAACGTGCTGTCCAACCAGTGCACGCTGGACGAGGCGCTGCAGGAGCTGAAGGAAATGAATCTGACCTTCCTGCCCGCAGGCACTCCGCCGCCGAACCCCTCCGAGATGCTGAGCCAGCCGCAGATGCAGGCTATGGTGGATACTCTGCGCCAGAAGTTCGATTTTGTCATCTTTGATGCACCCCCGGTGTCCGTGGTCACCGATGCAGCCGTCATCGGCCGCTGTGTGGATGGTGCAATGTTTGTGGTGCGCTCGGACTACGCCCCCGCCGATGCAGTGCGCGGCGCGGTGAAGAAGCTGCAGGATGCCGGTGTCCGGGTGCTGGGCAGCGTGCTGACCCGCTACGACATGAAGAAGGCGCTCAAGGGCTCCAGTTACGCATACAGCTATGCCTATAATTACAATTATGCCTACGAAAAACAGAAGGCTGATGTTGTTGAATAAGGAAGCGCTGCTATGACTGATCTGCATTGTCACATTTTGCCCGGCATTGATGACGGCGCAAAGGATACAGCGGTCTCGCTGGAGCTGCTGCGCAGGGAATATGAGGACGGTGTGCGCAATATCGCCTTCACCAGCCACTTCAACAGCGAACGTACCACGGTGGAAGCCTTTACAGCAAAGCGGCAGGCTGCCTTTGAACAGCTGACCGCCGCACTGGAGGGACAGCCCATGCAGTTTGACTTCAAGCTGGGCGCAGAGGTGTTCTTCTCTCCCGGTCTGTGCGAGCTGGATACCCGGGCGCTGTGTATGGGGGATACCGCCTATCTGCTGCTGGAGTTTCCCACCACCCACAAGCCGCACTTTATCCGGCAGACGCTGTACCAGCTGCAGCAGCAGGGCATCGTGCCGCTGATCGCGCATATCGAGCGCTATCCCTATGTGCTGGAGGATCCCACTCTACTGTACGACTGGGTGGCCGCCGGTGCTTATGCGCAGATCAATGCAGGGGCACTGCTGGAGCCCAAGCTGTGCAAAAAACTGTGCAAGTTTATTCAGTGGGGATTGGTCCATGTCATCTCCACCGACACCCATTCCCCGGACAAGCGCCCGCCCCGTATGGCGCAGGGTGTGCAGCAGCTGGAAAAGCTGCTTGGCAAGGAGACGGCTGCCCGCATCGTGCGCAACGGCGATGAACTGTTCCATGATCAGGAACTGGACGCTGTGACCCTGCATCAGCCCAAAAAGTTTTTGGGAATGTGGGTCTGATCTAATTAGTAAGGAGAAAACTGCCCGGGCGGAGGAATACTCTGCCCGGGCAGCGGATTTTGATATGAAGAAAAATAAGGTCCTGAAAATCGTGTTGATCGTGCTGGGCACGCTGGTGGCATTGTTGGCAGCAGCTGTCCTTGGGGTGCTGCTCTATCTTCGCAGCATGGCAGCCAGTCTGCCGGAAACTCTGCCGGATGCCCCGGCGGACAGCACACAGTTCACCCTGACGGATGATGATCTGGATAAGCTGCTCAGCGGCGAGATCACGCTGGAGGAGCTGACCGGCGAAGCTGCTGCATCCAGCAGCGGGGAACAGGAGGCAGCGGCCAGTGCTCCGCAGGAGGAAGCAGGTTCTGCCGCTTCCTCGGGGAGCTCTGGCTCCCAGACGGAGAGCAGCAATGCGTCCTCTTCCGGCAAGAAGGAGAACACTACCGGCACATCCAGCTCCAGCACTGCTTCTGCCGCAGAAAAACCGGCGTCCTCTTCCGGTAAACAGGAAGCTGCCTACGAGACGGAGGTCAAGGCGCTGCTGAAGCAGCTGTACAGTGTCAAGGCGCGCGCTGAGTCGGAGCTGAACAGCTGTATTGCCGGGGCAAAGGCAGAATACAAGGCGCTGCCGGAGTCTCAGCAGACACAGGCGCGCAAAATCTCCATTGCACTGGCGAGAAGCGGCAGACTGTATGCGATGCAGGCATCTTACGATAAGGAAGTGGAGAACATCGTCAGCCAGATGCGCACTGTGCTGACTGCCAACGGCCAGAGCACCGCCTTGGCTGATCAGGCAATGGCTTCCTATAAGGCACAGAAGAGCGCCATGTACTCCCAGCTGACCGCAAAACTGTACTCCTGACCCGCAAAACGACCCATGACCACCCGCAGCATATCTCCCGGGCACCGACCGTGCCGGAGAAGGGGCTGCGGGTGGTCTTTTTTGCCAAGTTTCCTCCAACATGGAGAAAAATGCCGATGACATGGACGGATGACTCTGCGGCAGAGACGCTGCCTTTTACGCCGACAGGGGAGGGCGGATTGTACGCGCCAACGGAACAATCCTCCAAAAGGCCGGAAAAGTAGCACTTTTACCTACAAATGTACAGGAAATTTGTATAAAGTATAAGATTTCACTCATGCTTTGCTATAATGAAGTGAATTTTTTTCATGTAAATTGACAAAAATCGTGGTTATCTTTATAATAGATAGAGTGTTTCTCGGGTATGGACGATGGTGTTTATGCAACCGCAAGATGCCATCGTTTTATTATTCGCTTTTCTGTCCGCGTGCCAAGGACAGACGTCCGCTATGTGTGAGGCTGGCGGACTGCGGGAAAGTGTGGCTCGGCCTGAGAGCAAAAACAGTAATTCATTGATAGGATTGGAGTGGCATCAAACGATGGCAAAGTACATCATCAAGCGTGTCGCAATGGGTATCTTCAGTATCTTCATTGTGGCTACGGTTACCTTTTTTGTCATGAACCTGGTCCCCGGTGGCCCGTTCGTGGCAGAAAAGTCCATCAGCGCCGCTGCTCAGCAGGCTTTGGCCGAAAAGTATGGCCTGGATAAGCCGCTGGGTGTGCAGTACGTCAACTACATGAAGAGCCTTTTGCACGGCGATCTGGGTCTGAGCCTGCGTCAGCGCGGCCGTACCGTGAACCAGATCATCGCCAGCAAACTGCCGGTGTCCTGCCGTCTGGCAGGCATTGCAGTGGTGGTGGCTCTGTGCGTGGGCATCCCGCTGGGCTGCATTTCCGCTTATAACCGCGGCAAGTGGCTGGATAACGTTATTATCGTGTTTGCTACCTGCGGCATCGCGATCCCCAGCTTTATCTCCAGCGTGCTGCTTTTGTACCAGTTTGGTATGAACATGAAGGTGCTGCCCACCGTTGGCCTGAACAGCGCAGCCGCCTATATCATGCCGGTTACCGCACTGGCCATCTATCCCTCGGCTTATATCACCCGTCTGATGCGCTCCAGCCTGCTGGACGTCATGGGTCAGGACTATATGCGCACTGCCCGCGCAAAGGGCGTGTCCCAGTTCATGATCCTGTTCAAGCACGCACTGCGCAACGCCATCCTGCCTGTCATCACCTACGTTGGCCCCATGCTGGCCAGCCTGATGACCGGTTCTTTTGTGGTGGAAAAGATCTTCTCCGTGCCCGGTCTGGGCCGCGACTTCGTGTCTGCCATCACCAACCGTGACTACACCATGATCATGGGCACCACCATCCTGCTGTCCAGCATGGTCATCATTGCAAACGTGATCGTGGATATCCTTTATAAGATCATCGACCCGCGCATCAAACTGCAGTAAGAGAAAGGAGCGATTTTCATGGAAAACATTAAAAAGAATCCGCTCAGCCTGCAGCTCAACGCGGAGGATTTTCTGCCCGCCAGCAATGAGGAAAAGCAGAGCCTGGTGGTCATGCGCGAAAGCGTCAACTTCTGGAAGGACGGTATCCGCCGCCTGAAGAAGAACAAGATCGCCATGGTCAGCTTTGTGTTCATCATTGCCATTGCCATCTTTGCCTATCTGCTGCCCGCCGTCTGGCCTTACAGCTATTCCGAGCAGATGAAGGGCAGCAACAACCTGAAGCCCTTCGAATACTCTGCCTCCGAGCAGGCGCGTATCGACGCAGGCGAAAAGGTGTTCCCGCACATTCTGGGCACCGACCGTATGGGTCGTGACTTCGCTGTGCGTATCATGATGGGCACCCGCGTCAGCCTGTCCGTCGGTCTGATCGCTTCTGTGCTGGTGCTGATCATCGGCGCTACCTATGGTGCGGTTGCGGCCTTTGCCGGCGGCTGGGTGGACAATATCATGATGCGTATTACAGATATTCTGTACACCATCCCCGATATTCTGCTGATCATCCTGCTGGGCATGGCCCTGAAGGACCCGCTGGACAAGCTGTCCACCCAGCCCGGCTTCAAGTGGATGCAGACCCTTGGCCCCAACATGATCTCCATCTTCATCATCTTTGCTCTGCTGTACTGGGTCGGCATGGCACGTATCGTCCGCAGCCAGATCCTGATCCTGAAGGAGAGCGAGTACGTTACCGCTGCCCGCGCACTGGGCGCTTCCAGCGGCCGTATCATCAAAAAGCATCTGCTCACCAACTGCATCGGTACCCTGATCGTTACCACCACCCTGCAGATCCCGGCTTCCATCTTTACTGAGAGCTACCTGAGCTTCATCGGTCTGGGTGTCGCAGCCCCGCTGCCTTCTCTGGGTTCTCTGGCTACCGATGCCGTCAAGGGCATGAACACCTACCCCCATCTGCTGATCGCACCCGCACTGATGATCAGCGTGATGATCCTTGTGTTCAACCTGTTCGGCGATGGCCTGCGCGATGCCTTTGACCCGAAGCTGAAGAATTGATGAGGTGAACAGAAATGAGCGAGAAAATTCTTGACATCAAAGAAGAACGCCTTTCTTTCTTCACCCCTGCGGGCGAAGTAAAGGCACTGAACGGCGTTTCCTTTACCATGAATCAGGGCGATGTTCTGGGCGTTGTGGGCGAGTCCGGTTCCGGTAAGTCGGTCACCGCCTACTCCGTTATGGGCCTGACCGCTTACCCCGGTAAGCTGGTGGGCGGCAAGGTGTGGTTCAACGGCCACGAGATCGAGAACATGAAGGAGAAGGACTTCCGCAAGATCCGCGGCAACGAGGTCTCCATCATCTTCCAGGACCCCATGACCAGCCTGAACCCGGTGTACACCATCGGCAACCAGATCGTGGAGGTCATCCGCCTGCACACCGATAAGAACAAGGCCGATGCATGGGCACGCGCCAAGGAGCTGCTGGAGCTGGTTGGCATCAACGAGCCCGAGAAGCGTCTGAAGCAGTACCCCCACGAGCTGTCCGGCGGTATGCGCCAGCGCGTGATGATCGCGATTGCACTGGCCTGTGAGCCCAAGCTGCTGATCGCTGACGAGCCCACCACTGCATTGGACGTGACCATTCAGGCACAGATCCTTGAGCTGATGCAGGATCTGCGCAAGAAGCTGGGCATGAGCATCATCATGATCACCCACGATCTGGGCGTTGTGGCTTCCATGTGCGAGAAGATCGCCGTGATGTACGCCGGCCACATTGTGGAGTACGGCACTACCGACGAGATCTTCTACCAGCCGGGTCACGAGTACACCAAGGGTCTGATCAACTCCATCCCCAAGCTGAACACCGCAGAGCACGAGCGCCTTGTGCCCATCGAGGGCACCCCTGTGGATCTGCTGAATCCGCCGGCCGGCTGCCCCTTTGCGCCCCGCTGCAAGAGCTGCATGAAGATCTGTCTGAGCAAGATGCCCCCGCGCACCGAGCTCAGCGATACCCATTATACCTACTGCTGGCTGCAGCAGAAGGCTGCATTTGAGAAAGGGGAAAAGGCAGAATGAGTGAACACAAGACGCTGGTCGAAGTCCAGCACCTGCAGCAGTATTTCCCCGCCGGCGGTGTGGGCAAGAACCGCAAGTACGTTCAGGCTGTGGATGACGTAAGCTTTGCCATCCGCAAGGGCGAGACCCTTGGTCTGGTAGGTGAGTCCGGCTGTGGCAAGACCACTACCGGCCGCACTCTGCTGCGCCTGTACGAGCCCACCGGCGGTAAGATCTACTATGACGGCAACCTGCTGTTCGATAAGGACAACAAGATCGCAGTGGATATGCTGCCCTACCGCCGCCGTATGCAGATCGTTTTTCAGGATCCCTACGCAAGTCTGGACCCCCGCATGACCATTGGCGACATCGTGGGCGAGGGCATTGATATCCATCATCTGGCTGAGAACGAAAAGGACCGCCACGATAAGATCATCGCCCTGCTGGAGCGCGTTGGCCTGAACAGCGAGCACGCAAACCGCTACTGCCACGAGTTCTCCGGCGGTCAGCGTCAGCGCGTGGGCATTGCCCGTGCACTGGCCGTGAACCCCGAGTTCATCGTTTGTGACGAGCCTGTTTCCGCACTGGACGTTTCCATTCAGGCACAGGTCGTCAATATGTTCGAGGATCTGCAGCAGGAGATGGGTCTGACCTACCTGTTCATCGCCCATGACCTGAGCGTTGTCAAGCACATCTCCAACCGCATCGGTGTGATGTATCTGGGCAAGATGGTGGAGCTGGCCGACAGCTACGAGCTGATCACCCACAGCATCCACCCCTACACTCGCAGCCTGATCTCTGCAATTCCGGTGGCAGACCCCATTACGGCCCGCCAGTCCAAGCGTATCGTGCTGCAGGGCGATGTGCCCAGCCCCCTGAACCCGCCGTCCGGCTGCCGTTTCCGCACCCGCTGCCCCTATGCAGACGAGCAGTGCGCCAACGAGGTGCCCGAGTTCAAGGAGGTCTCCACCGGCCACTGGGCAGCCTGCCATCACCTTGACCGCGTGAAGTGAGAACACTTCACACCAGTAAAAGGTGAAAACAATTCAACTTAGCGCTGAAATGTTGTCACAAAATGGTTACAGTCCAAGTTTTGGACTTGTAACCGGCATGAGAACGCATTATAATCATTCGTGTTCCTCCGGTGTACAAATTATTTGCACCGGATCGAATATAGAGGCGGCTGGGGGAACCTGGCACACTCAAATTTGATATAAGGGAAGGATATTATTATGAAACGCATTTCTCGTCGTAATTTCCTCAAGGTTGCAGGCGTGGGTGCCGCTGCTCTGGGTCTGGCAGCCTGTGGCGGCAGCAAGTCCGGTTCTACCGCAACCTCCGGTTCTGCTTCTTCCGCTGCTGGTTCTTCTACCGGCAGTGTCAACACCGCTGGCTTCACCGTCCAGTACGGCCCCAACCCCGAGACTCTGGATCCCTCTTTGAACAGCGCTGTTGATGGCGCCAACACCATCATCACCATCTTCGAGCCCCTGCTGATCATCAACGAGAACAACGAAGTTATTGGTGGCCAGGCTGAGAGCTGGGAAGAAAGCGAGGACGGCCTGACCTGGACCTTCACCATGCGTGACGGTCTGAAGTGGAGCGATGGCACCGACCTGACCGCTAAGGACTTCGAGTACAGCTTCAAGCGTATGGCTGATCCTGCTACCGCTGCTCCCTATGCAGCGACCTGCCTGGGCATGATCGACGGCTACGACGCAGCTGCCGGCTTCCCCGATGCAGACGGCAACCCCACTGCAGAGCCCAACCCCGATGCTCTGAACGTTAAGGCAAGCGATGACGGCAAGACCCTGACCATCGTGCTGTCCTACCCCTGCTCCTACTTCGACAAGATGGCCGCATTCGCATCCATGAGCCCTGTGCAGCAGGCTACCGTTGAGGCCAACGGCGATGCATGGTGCACCTCCGCTGAGACCTTCGTCTCCAATGGCCCCTACATGATCACCGAGTGGACTCCCTCCGAGCGTATCGTCCTGACCAAGAACCCCAACTACGTTGGCGGCTGGGACAGCTCCAAGATCGTTTCCGACAGCATCACCCTGCTGCTGCTGGAGGACTCTTCCGCTTCCTTCGCTGCTTATAACAGCGGCGAGGCTGTCCTGATCAAGGACGTGCCCACCGACGAGATCCCCAGCCTGACCAAGGCAGAGGACGGCGGCGACTTCTATCTCGATGAGATCATGGGCACCTACTACATCTCCCTGAACGACCAGAAGGAGCCGTTCACGGATGCCAAGGTCCGCAAGGCTCTGGCTCTGGCTATCGACCGCGACTACGTTGCCAACACCATCATGCAGGGCACCTACTCTGCTGCTTCCAACATTGTCGGCCCCGGCATCGTGGACGAGAACGGTTACTTCTACGACAACGCAAACGGCGGTTCTCCCTACATTGCAGCTGACTACGAGGCAAATATGGCCGAGGCTAAGAAGCTGCTGGAAGAGGCTGGCTACCCCAATGGCGAGGGCTACCCCACCATCGAGTACAGCACCAACGATTCCGGCTACCATGTGCCTCTGGCAGAGTACCTGCAGCAGACTTGGGGCGATCTGGGCATCACTTTGAGCATCAGCAAGATGGAGTGGTCTGCCTTCACCGCTGCTCGCCGTGCCGGCGAGTACGATGTTGCCCGTAACGGCTGGGTCATGGACTACAACGATCCTTCCAACATGATCGAGATGTTCTGCACCGACAACGGCAACAACGATGGTAAGTACTCCAACCCTGACTTCGATGCTGCTATGGAGGCTTCCAAGGTTGCTGATGTCGCCGAGCACTTTGCTCAGCTGCATAAGGCTGAGGACATCCTCATGGAGGATATGGGCTGCATCCCCGTTGCTTACTACAACGACATCTGGCTGCAGAGCTCTTCTCTGAAGGGCGTCTGGCACAGCCCCTACGGCTACTGGTACTTCCAGTACGGCTACATCGAGGAGTGATCTCCTCCCTGTGCTGTGCAGCGTAAGCTGAACCGTAAACTCTAAGCACTAAGCACCCCGCTGACCGGAAACGGTTGGCGGGGTGCTTTTTTGCTGTTATCCTGCAAAAAAGACGAGTGCTCGGTTTTGCCGAGCACTCGTCTTTTATATGTAAACCAGATTGAAAAGGTACCAGCTTACACCGCAGCCATAGCAGCCAGAACGCTCTGCCAGCTCTTGCTGCGTGCAGCAGGCACCGGGGCGGGGCGGGTGCGCCGTGCAGCAGGGGCACTATGACCGGTCGCAGAGGATACCGTTAGGGCAGGGGAGGGGCAGAAGAACACAGCAGTGTCCTTTGCCAGCCACTGCGCAGCCAGAGCAGCGGCCTGCGGGTCAGACTGCAACGCGCGGCGCTCGTTCCCGGCCAGAAAATCAGCCAGCCAGTACAAAATTGCGCCCAGCGGCAGGCAGGGGGAAGCGTCCTGATTCCAGTAGCTCCAGCGTGCACCGCAGCCAAGGTGACTTTCCACTGTGATCTGTGCGCCGGTGCGGGCATTCTGCGGGATGGAGCCAACATAGTTGGTCCCGGCGCGCTGCCCCAGCTCCTCAATAAGGCGCTGGGTGCGGGCAGCATCCAGCCGATCCTCCCGGCAGTAGGCGCGGAAGTCGGTCTGGCTGAGCAGGCTGTCGGCACTGGACGGAAAACGCCCGGTCAACTGCCCATCCGCATTGTGGCACAGCTGCCAGCCTTTGCGGAACAGCTGGAAATTCAGGCAGCGCCGTCCCATGGTGGAGTAGCACACAAGGGCGCTTTGCTCCCCGGGCAGCTGTTTTACTTCAAGATAGGCATCGTTGCCGCAGGTATCCTGCAAACGGACGGTAAGCAGCAACTGTGCACCGACGTGCTGGGTGGACATGGCGTTGTGCATGGCGTCAAAATAACGGGAAGCGTCCATGATTGATCTCCTTCCTATAGCAATTCAACTTTTTAATGCAACAGCAACAATGTTGAATTGCATATCGCAAAGATGCTGTTTGAATGTTGCACTAATTTCTTGCCTTGCGATAAAAGCAAACAGCGAAACGTTGTAAAAGCGCCAGCCGGGTGATCGGGCCGTCAGGCTGCATAAAACTTCTCTGAACGTAGTATAGCATACTTTTGGATGAAAAACAACTGTAAGTTTTTCAAAACAACAAATTTTTGCAAAAATCTACAGCGCATTGCAAACAAAAGTTCAAAGTATGGTTGTGCACTGAGATGCGCGGTTGTAAAAAATGACCCCTGCGGGAGATGCCGGCTAAGGCCGGAACTGCTCCCACAGGGGTCGTTTTGTTTTTTCAGTCGCCAAGTTCCCGGATCTCGTTCTGGATCAGCCGTCCGGCAGCGCGGGCAAGCTGATCCATGCCGCGGATGCGTGCCATATTTTTGCCGTAGATCTGCGCGGCGGCACCGGCGCTGCTGTCCTCGCCCATAAAAACGGCAGACACCCGCACGCCCTGCCGCTGTAAGGTGCGCACCTGCGCGGCGGTATCGGCTACACCGGCGGCGTCCTCGTAGGCGCAGCCCAGCGGGTTCTGCGCTGTGGGCGGGATGCGGCGGCTGTCGTTGGGGCTGGCATCGGTCAGCAGGATCATCAGGTGGCGCGGGGCGGGGCCGGGGGCGTACCGGATCAGGTCGCCCGCCGCCCGCAGCGCCAGACCGTCCCGGTTCCAGCCCGAGGCAAAATAGCGGAAAATGTTCTGCCGGTTCTTGTCCGTAAAACTTTTCAATACCCGCAGCACCGTATAGCCCCGCAGGCTGCTGAAGGCGCTTACCCGCACCGGAATGCCGCAGTTGGCCAGACTTTCGGCCAGAATAACACCCTGCGCCGCAATCACTTCCTGACAGTGCAGGCGGGATGCGGAGGCATCCAGCAGCAGATCCACTGTAAAGGCGGGGCAGTTCTCCTCCTCCGGGCACAAAAACACCCGGTCATCGTTCAGGTAAGGGGCACGCCACACCCGCCCGGCGCACAGATCACCGCTGCGCGCTATCCGCTGGTCGGGCTGCTGATGCACCAGAATGCAGTTGCGGATCTGCTCGGTGAGCCGCAGCACCACGCTGCGGTGCAGCTCCTGATTTTTGGCATAGTAGGTGCGGTTGCGTTCGGCCTGCAATTCTGCCTGCTGTGCCAGCTGCCGCGCCTCCGGGGTGGGTGCCTGCGCCGGGCTGGGTACACCGGCGCTGAACCACAGATGACAGCCCAGATGCACCCCGGTGCACAACTCCTGCTCGGCCTTGCGCAGCTGCTCCGGCGGGTAGAAGCAGCGCCCGAAGCAGCTTTCAATGTAGGCGCGATCCTGCGCGGCGCGCTGCTTCAGGGTAATGTTTGCCCGGCGCTTGTCCACCGCCAGCCCGCTGCCTGCGGCATCCACCGCGCCGGAATGCTCCACCGTCACCCGGTCGGTCTTGATCATCTGGGTGGGCATGGCTTTGGTAGCCAGCTTTGCCCAAAAGCCCTGTAGCCGCAGGTGCAGCGCGGGCTTTTGGCGCACCTTGCCGTCAAACAGGGCGAACTTTGCAAACAACGCCAGCAGGTCTTTTTTGAGCTGTGCTGGCTCCGGTATGTTCTCCGGTGCCAGCGCTGCGGCAAGGCTGCTCTCGTAAGGAGTCATGACCGGAGCGGTGCGTCCCAGCACCTTGCGCCAGCGTGCAGCCTGCATGGTGTACACCAGCTGGTTTTTCGCCATCCACTCCTGCCGCGAAAGCTTGTACTGAATGGCAAAAAAGTAGTCCGCGTGGGCAAACCGCAGCGCTTCCAGCACCGGGCGGCGGGGCAGCTCCAGCAGATAGACCGCGCTTTCGAGGTAGAGCCAGCTCAGATCGTCCAGCATGGTCTGCCGGAGGTCGCCCTCCCATGTGTCGAAGAGGCTGCGCACCAGCGCGTCGCCGTAGTATTTGTGCACCAGCCCCACGATGCAGTTCATGTAAAAATCAATGGTGCCGTCGGTGTTGCGGGCAAGGAACAACGGCTCGAAGCCGTAGGCCCCTGCAGCCGCCCACACCTGATTGGCGGCACGCCGCTCTTCGGCGGTGTAGCTCTGCGCTTCCATAAAAACGCCCCTTTTAATCGAAGAGCTTTGCGGCGGTGAGCTGGGCCGGGATGCGGGCGGCGATGGCGTCCCGGATGAGGCCCTGCTCGTAGGAGTCGAAGGCCTTGTTGGTGATGCCCATGTCCAGCGCAGCCCCGGCGGCGACGCCCCGGCGCATCAGGCGCAGAGCGTCCAGCATCCCGCGCAGGTCGAGGGCTTTGGTGGAGATCTCCGCGCTGTCGCACTTTTTCTGCAAGTCGAGGAAGAGGAGGGCAAACTGCCGGACGTATTTGCCGTTCAGGTCGGGGAACTGGGTGCGCAGGAGCTTTTCAAGGTTCTCTTCGGTGATGGTGGGCATCTGGATGACCACGAAACGGGAGGTCAGCGCCTCGTTCAGCTCCCGGGTGCCTGCATAGCCGTAGTTCATGGTGGCGATGAAGCGGGTCTCCTCGGCCAGCGGGATGCGGTCGTAGCCGGGCACATCGATGGCGCGGCGGAAGTCCAGCACGGCGTGCAGCACCGCCAGCGCCTCGTTTTTGGCCATGTTGATCTCGTCCAGCACGCCGAAGCCGCCGCTCTGGGCGCAGCGGTAGACCGGGCCGGGCCGGAACTTTACCTGTCCGCCCTCGAAGGTGTCCATGCCGATGAGGGAGGCTGCATCCATGTTGACGTGGAACGAGATGTCCCACGCGGGACGCCCGAAGGCGGCGGCAAGGTTCTCTGCCAGCACGTTCTTGCCAGTGGCCTTGCCGCCCGCCAGCAGCAGGTTCTCGCCGCAGAGCAGAGCGGCCAGCGCCTGCTCCCACACCTCTCTGCCGTAGTAGACGAAAGCAGGGGCCGGGATGCGGGGACGCAGGGCCTCGGCCAGCGGGTGGGCGGCGCGGTATTCTTCCACAGCCCGCAGCAGGTCGGGGGAGATCCCCTCCTGCCGCAGCGTATCCATCAGACCAGATGTTTCAGACATCAATGACATCTCCTTGCGGTTGGCAGTGCCAAACCGAAATTTCACCCTTATCATAGCACAATCGGCGTAGTTTGTGTAGAGCTTTGGCAGGCAAAAAAGCGGCAAAGAAGCAGAGAGAACACAGGGGGAAGCGAATCCAAAAAATTTCAGCCAGAACGGGCAGATCTCAGGAATAAATTGACAGAGCGTGTGGAATGAGATAAAATATCTTTCGTTGTGTTAAAATCAGGAAGTCGTTTTCGTAAGCATTGGACACCGCTTACAAAAACAGCTTCCAAAGAAAGGCGTAAACTATCATGCTCGAAACCATCACAGCCGTCAATCAGGCGGTCAACAGCTTCATCTGGGGCATCCCGGCGATGGTCTGCATCATCGGCGTGGGCCTGCTGCTCAGCGTGCGGACCGGCTTTTTGCAAATCCGGAAATTCCCCTATGCCATCCGCACCACCATCGGACGCATCTTCCGCAGGAAGGACGCCTCCGACGGCGCAATGACGCCGTTTCAGGCGGTCTGCACCGCGCTGGCTGCGACCGTCGGCACCGGCAACATCGCCGGCGTGGCGGGCGCG
>OKUW01000599.1_pt1 | contig 13280 bp, 9 predicted proteins | sample 1606771 | NCBI WGS metagenome assembly OKUW01 (sample SAMEA3882553, study PRJEB24775) | human gut metagenome | biome: human-associated habitat; feature: intestine environment; material: feces | place: Netherlands | collected 2009/2010 | reverse complement strand
CTGTACGATCACAGGTCTTGCGATCGCAAGCTCCGGAGTGCTCGGACAGATCGATCCGGCAACAGGAGAGATGTACATAGGTTCTGCATTAACGATTGCGGCATTTTCCACAGTTCTTGGAAAAGTTGGAGGATATCTGGTAACGATCGGAATTGCACTTTTTGCATTTTCCACAATTCTTGGATGGGAGTATCATGGAGAAAAGGCGTTTGAGTATCTGATGGGAACTCATAAGTTCAACATGATCTACCGAATTATCTTTTCTCTGGTAGCTTATGTCGGGGCAACACAGACATTGGAGCTTGTATGGAACTTCTCAGATATTGCAAATGCATTGATGGCAATCCCAAATCTGATCTGTATGCTGTTATTAAGCGGCGAGATCGCAAAAGATGTGAAAGAATTTCAGAAGACCATAGAAGAAGAGAAAGCGAGAAAATAGATATAAGATAACTTAGAAAAAGAGATCATCCAAGCAAAATCTCTTTTATTCAGAGTGAAAATAGATTATGATAAGATTAAGTACTTGATCAAAGAAAGTAATTGGAGGATGTAAAATGTCATATGAAATGAAGCTGGAACAAGGCTTGTCACAGCAATTAAATCAGTTTCAGGTACAATCATTAAAGATCTTATCGTTTGATAATTATGAACTTGAGAAGTTTTTGCAGGATGAATATGCAGAGAATCCATTGATGGAACATAAGGAATCTGGAAAGGAATTCTTTACATTGCATGGAAATGCAGGCGGATATCAGGATATTGAGCAAAGTGATATTGAAGATAAGAAAATCGAAGATCCCGAAGCCTTCTTTATGGAACAGTTAAATGCAAAAGATTATACAAAGAAAGAGTGGAATGTTATGAAATACATGGCACAATGCCTAGAGGAATCCGGGCTTTTGCTTGTTTCCACAAAAGAGATCAGTCACAAGCTTGGAATTGAAGAAAAAGATTGTGAAAGGCTTTTAGATCATCTCAAGCAATTAGAACCAGCAGGTGTATTTGCAGAAAGTGTATCGGAATGTCTCCTTCTTCAGCTTGAAAGAGAAGGAATATTAAATGATGACCTGCGATATATCGTAGAAAATCACCTGGAAGATATCGCAATGGGACATTTATCGACTGTTTCAAGAGCACTTGATATTAAGACATCACAGGTAAGAAAGTATATTTTTAAAATTCAAGAATTAAATCCAAGACCGTTAAGTGGATATACAGGGGGAACCGATCAGTATATCGTCCCAGACATTTTAATGGAAAAAGATGGAGAAGAACTAAAGATTCGTTTAAATGATGACTGGATCGGTGATTATTCAATCAATGATTATTATGTCAAAATGATGGAACAGGCAGAAGATTCTGAGCTAAAAGAATATTTCAGAAAGAAATATGAGAGATGTCGTTTTATCATTACAAGTATTGAACAAAGAAGAGAGACGATGCTTAAGATTTCAAATGCAATCCTAGATTGTCAGAGAGAATATTTTATGAACCATAAGCAGTTGAAACCAATGACTATGCAAAATATAGCAGATGATATTGAAATGCATGTATCAACGGTAAGTCGCGCAGTCAAAGGAAAGTATATTCAATATCCAGGTGGAACGATCGGAATGAGAGACATTTTTAATAATACACAGACATTTGGAGACCAAGATTCGACGACAGAAGAGATTAAGGAAGAAATCAGACGGCTTGTGAAAGAAGAAGATAAGAAAAAACCATTAAGTGACAGTAAGATCGTAAGTTTGTTAGAACAAAAGAATATGAAGATTTCAAGAAGAACCGTAGCAAAATATCGTGCACAGCTTGGAATTGCAGGAACGACACAGCGAAAAATTCATGAATAAATGCAGCGACATTTATCATCTTTTGGCAAAAAAATGAAAAAATGTAAATGAGATTTAATAAAAATTTAACAATTGAAACACTTGATTAACAAACTACCCTCTGTTATAATTAATAACTGATGTATTATGTCAAAAGCAGAAGTTATCTGGAGGGTACTATGAGATTGAACAAGATGACTGGCAGAGTGATCGCAACGATGGGGATCGCAGCAATGATGATGACACAGACAGCAGGGGTTATGGCTGCAGAGCAGACAGAGAACAAGCAATTAAAAGTTGTTTATTATAATCAGGCAGATTATCCGGGAAAGAAGATCGGCGGAAGTACGATTCAGGCAGCAGGATGCGGACCAACCGCAGTTGCTGTATGCTACAGTTCTTTAACTGGAAAGAAAGCTGATGTTCCAAAGATGTGCAAACAGGCATATAAACATGGATGGTATTACACAGGACAGGGATGTTCTCACAGCGTAGTTCCAGGATTATCCAAATTATACGGAATGGAGTGTAAAGGTCTCGGAATGGATAAAGATGCTGTAGAGAAAGCATTAAGAGCAGGACATCCAGTCGTGGCACTGATGGGGCCTGGAGATTTCACAAAGAATGGACATTTTGTTGTATTAACAAGAATGGTCGGCAAAGATAAAGTAAAGATTGCCGATGTAGGAAGCAGAGCCAGAACAGCTGAGACGTGGTCGCTTAAGAAAGTGATCCGACAAGGCAAAGAAGGTGCTAATGCAGGGGGACCATTCTGGGAGATCAGTGTGAAAGAAGAGAAGCAGGAAGAACCAGATTATAAACAAAAGATGTTAGATGGTCACAAAAACATAGATGCTGTGACAAATGCGATCGATAAGATTGCGGATTAGAATTAAAAATAAAAAAGAACATTTTATAAATGAGATATTTTGTGGAATGTTCTTTTTTGTTGTTATGGAAATTGCATAATGATCAACAAGCGAACGGAAAGATGCAATAGGAATAATGATCCTGTGTATTGTATACAAAAAATAAAATGTAAAAATTACGAAAAATACACAAAATTCATAGATTCGTCATAATGCACAAAAAAAGTTTGTGAAATTAGAATAAATGACGAAAATAGAAAAAACAATGGACAAATAAAAAGTTACCTGATATTATAATAGCAGTAAGTTTGTTATTACGTAATGGTAAGCAAGACTGTTTATGACATAGGAAGAGAAGTATGTCTTAAGCAGTCTTTTTTTATATCATAGGAAATTCCGATGGAATCCCTTATGATATGAAAAAGAGCTCCGGGCAGGATCGCACTGCGGCGGAAGGGTAATATGTCGCAGAAGCGACCCGCCGCAGGCGGAGAATCCTGTAAAGCAGGATTCTTTCTTGTACATTTATAGAGATACAAAAAATGATGAAAAACTTAGATAAAATTAGAGGAGAGGATGAACGTGAAAATAATCAGAGTTCTGAATACAAATGCTGTTGTCAGTGTAGATTCACAAGGAATGGAATTGATCATGACAGGTCCGGGAATTGGATTTAAAAAAAGAAAAGGTGAAAATATTGATCAGTCTCTGGTAGATAAGACATATCATCTAGAGAATAAAGAAGAAAGCAAGAGACTACAGGAAGTAGTAAAAGAGATTTCGGAAGAATACCTTGGAATTGTGGATCGTGTAGTAAAAGAGGCAAAAAAAGAAAAATTAGAAATAAGAGATTCCTTATATGTGACACTGACGGATCATATCAATTCAGCAGTCGCTCGTTATCGAGAAGGAATCGCATTAAAGAATATGATGAAAATCGATATTCGTAAGTTTTATCCAAAGGAATATCAGGTTGGTATGCATGCGATTGAATGGATTAAAGAACAGACAGGAGAGGATTTGGGAGATGATGAAGCTGCATTTATTGCAATGCATATCGTGTCTGCAGAATTAAATGCACAGAATATAACCGATGTGAATCAGATTACAGAGTTGATCAATACAGTCTTACAGATTGTAAGGATTCATTTTAAGATAGATTTAAATGAAGAATCTATTTCGTATGAGAGATTTTTAACACATTTAAAGTTTTTTGCGGCAAGAGTCTTTGACCATATGGAATATAAAGATACGATGCAAGAAATTTATAAAGTGATGGTAGAACAGAATGAAAATGCTTTTTCAGGAGTAAAAAAAATTGCAGAATATATTAAAAAGCAATATAACTATAAATTAACAATTGATGAACAATTATATTTATTAATTCATATCAAACGAATTTTAGATGAACAAACAAAATAGTCATAGGTTTGTTATTATTAAGTTAAGCAAGACCTGACAATAGATGAAATAACCCCGGGAATTATTTTATCTATTGTCAGGTCTTTGTTATATAAAGAAAAATGAAAATTTTTAAATCCAGAAAAAAAGGAGGAAAACAAAATGGATTATGAAAATACAGCAAAAAAGATCCTTCAAAGAGTTGGAGGAAAAGATAATGTCATCAATCTAGTACATTGTATGACAAGACTTCGTTTCACATTAAAAGATGAATCCATCGTTGATGATGAAGCAGTAAAGAAAACAAAAGGTGTTATGGGAATCATGAAAAAGGGCGGACAATATCAGATCATTATTGGAAATGATGTTGGAAACGTTTTTAACGAATTAAATAAACTTGGGAATTTTTCTAATGAAGTAAAAGAAGTACCAGCAAAATCGAATGAAAAGAAAAATATCTTTACAATGCTGATGGATACGATTTCAGGTATCATGGCACCTGTTATTCCAGCAATCATTGGTGCAGCTATGATCAAAGTATTGCTTACATTACTTCCTATGATCGGTGTGTTAAGCACAAATGGGCAAACATATCAGTTATTGAGTGTTATTGGAGATGGTGCGTTTTTCTTCATGCCAGTACTGATTGCAATTTCAGCATCCAAAAAGTTTGGAACAAATATGTATTATGCAGCAAGTATTGCACTGATCATGTTACATCCAAACTTGATCACACTGATGAATACAGCACATGATGCAGGACAGACTGTGAAATTTTTGAAATATATTCCGGTAACTTATGCATCCTATTCTTATTCGGTTATCCCAATCATTTTGGCAGTATATTCTCTAAGATATGTAGAACGTTTTGTAGATAAAATCACGCCAGTTGTCACAAAGAACTTCTTAAAACCAATGTTAGTTGTTTTAATTGAAGCACCGATCGCATTGATCGTTCTTGGACCTTTAGGAGCTATTTGCGGTAATGGATTATCAACAGTAGTTTATGCAATTCATGATAAATTAGGATTTATTGCCATTGGTCTTGTAGCTGGTGTTTATCCATTCGTTGTTATGGCAGGTATGCATCATGCATTTACACCGATTAAATTAGGGATGATCGCCACAACAGGATATGAGAACTTTATCTGTATCGGAGAATTATGTTCTAATATGGCACAGGGTGCAGCCTCCCTTGCAGTTGCGCTTCGAAGCAAAAACAAAGACTTTAAACAGATCGCAGGATCTTCTGCGTTTTCAGCATTATTTGCTGGTATCACAGAACCTGCACTTTATGGTGTAACACTTCGTTTAAAACGACCAATGTTAGGAGCATGTATTGGTGGTGCTGTTGGTGGATTAGTCGGTGGATTTTTCCAAATGAAATGTTTTGGAATTGCAACACCAGCAATCGTAACGATTGTTCAGTATGTAGAAAAAGGAAAACCACAGACATTATTATTTGCAGCACTCACAATTTTGGTCACAGTAGTTGTTACATTTGTTGCAACACTGATTATTGGCTTTGAAGATATTGTAGATGAAGATGATGATTTAGATTTTGTAGAAGAATCTAATGCACAGTTATTAGATAATGAGATTAGCATTACAAGTCCACTTGAAGGGAAAGTGATTCCTTTAACAGAAGTGAAAGATCCAACATTTTCGCAAGAAATTTTAGGAAAAGGAGCAGCGATCATTCCTGAAAAAGGAGTTGTCTATGCACCATTTGACGGAAAAGTAGATGCTGTTTTTGAAACAGGACATGCATTAGGATTAGTAAGTGAAGATGGAGTAGAACTTTTGGTACATGTAGGAATCGATACAGTAAATTTAAAAGGAAAATATTTTACTCCAAAGAAAAAATCTGGAGATACAATGAAAAAAGGGGATATCTTACTAGAATTTGATATTGACAAGATTAAAGCAGATGGATACGATGTAACAACACCGATCATTATTTCCAATACAGAACAATTTGCAAAAGTTAAAGCATGTGAAGATAAAGTAGTAACAAAGGAAAGTAAATTATTAAGTGTACAGTAGCAGAAAGGAAGCGTAACATTTATGGAAGAAATGAAAGTTACAAAATTTCCAGAAGGATTTTTGTGGGGAAGTGCTTCAGCTGCCTATCAGATTGAAGGCGGCTGGAGAGAAGATGGAAAAGGAATCACAAACTGGGATCAATTTGTAAGGATTCCAGGAAAAACATATAAAGCGACAACCGGAGATGTTGCAGTTGACCATTATCATCGCTACAAAGAAGATATCGCGTTGATGGCGGAAATGGGATTAAAAACCTATCGTTTTTCTGTTTCATGGGCAAGAATCTATCCGGAAGGAAGAGGAGAGGTCAATCCCAAAGGAATTGAGTTTTATGAAAATATTATTGATGAATGTTTAAAATATGGGATTGAACCAATGGTGACAATCTATCATTGGGATCTTCCTCAGGCATTAGTGGATCTCTATGGAGGATGGGAATCTGAGGAGATCATTGAGGATTATGTAAATTATGCTAAGACTTTATTTACGGCATATGGAAGTAAGGTAAAATACTGGATTACATTTAATGAACAAAATATTTTTACATCACTTGGATGGCTGACAGCACAGCATCCTCCAGGAAAGTTTGACGATCAGAAAACATTTTATCAAGTGAACCATCACGTCTTTATGGCACATGCAAAGGCTGTTTTGGCATATCGCGAGATGGGCGGAACAGGAAAGATTGGTGCAAGCTTTGCTTATACACCATCTTATGCACTTGATTGTAAACCTGAAAATGTTATGTCAAAACATGATTATGATGAACTGAAGAATTTCTGGTGGATGGATGTTTATGCATATGGAAGATATCCCAAAGCAGCCATGAATTATTTAAGAAAAAAAGGATTTGCACCAGTTGTCACAAAAGACGATCAGAAAATTTTAAAGGCAGCAGCGGCAGAGATTGATTTTATGGGAGTTAATTATTATCAAAGTTGTGTATGCGAGTATAATCCGATGGATGGAGTAACACCATATGGTACAATGAATACAACAGGAGTAAAAGGTTCTGCGCAGGTACTTGGAGTCCCTGAAATTTATAAAAATCCAGGCAATCCATATTTGATGACAACAGACTGGGATTGGAGTATTGATCCAGTTGGGCTTCGCTATTGTTGTCGTGAGATCACAAGTCGTTATGATTTGCCAATCATCATTTCGGAAAACGGACTTGGAGCATTTGATAAGAAGACGGAAGATCATAAGATTCATGATGAATATCGAATTGATTATCTAAGAGAACATTTAAAAGAATTAGGAAAAGCCATCGAGGAAGGCTGTGAAGTGCTTGCATATTGTACATGGTCTTTTACGGATTTGTTAAGCTGGCTGAATGGATATCAAAAACGATATGGATTTGTGTATGTAGATCGCGAAGAAGAAGAGGGCGCTACATTAGATCGATATAAGAAAGATAGTTTTTATTGGTATCAAGATGTGATCAAACAGGATGGAGAGAATCTGTTTAAAGAATAAATAATTAGAAATTTTGGATAAAGAAAAAAAGAAGCAGCAAAAACCAGACTATAAAAAGAAAACATTCTTAAAAAACTGAATAATTTTGATATAAAAATGAAATCCTAGGATCTTTTCAGTGAAAAGACTCTGGGATTTTTATATATTGTATATAAAAAATAAAACACAAAAATCGTTAAAATAAGACAAAAATAACAGCATAAATTGCATCGAAAATCATGTAAATGTGCAGTTTTTATAATGAAAAACGAGAAAAATGAAAAAAATTATGTAAAATACACAAAAAAGTTTTGCAAAATCTGAAATTTGTGGTACAATAAGTTCAATGACATATGAATGTGACATAATTAATTTTAGGAGGTATTGACATGGCAACAAAATGGGTCTACAAATTTAGTGAAGGAAATGCCGAGATGCGTAACCTTCTTGGAGGAAAAGGTGCAAACTTAGCAGAGATGACAGGACTTAATTTACCAATTCCTCAGGGATTCACAGTTACAACAGAAGCGTGCACAAACTATTATGACTGCGGTGGAAAGATCAGTGATGAAGTAGCATCACAGGTAATTGAAGCAATGAAAGACTTGGAAGAGATTCAGGGAAAGAAGTTCGGAGACCTTGAAGATCCTCTATTAGTATCAGTAAGATCAGGAGCAAGAGTATCCATGCCGGGTATGATGGATACGATCCTTAACTTAGGATTGAATGATGAAGCTGTCGAAGGATTTGCGAAGAAGACAGGCAATCCTCGTTTTGCATATGATTCTTATCGTCGTTTTATCCAGATGTTCTCAGACGTTGTAAAAGAAGTGGATAAAGCGAAATTCGAAGATGTCTTAGATGACATCAAAGCAGAGAAAGGTGTGAAGTTTGATACAGACTTAGATGCCGATGATCTGAAGGAAGTGATCAAGAGATACAAAGGTATCTATCGCAAAGCTTTGAATGAAGAATTCCCTCAGGATCCAAAGGACCAGTTATTTGAAGCAATCAAAGCGGTATTCCGCTCTTGGGACAACCCACGTGCTATCTATTATCGTCGAATGAACGACATTCCAGGAGACTGGGGAACAGCTGTTAACGTTCAGACAATGGTATTTGGTAACATGGGAGATACATCAGGAACAGGTGTGGCATTTACAAGAAACCCATCTACAGGTGAGAAACAGATCTACGGAGAATACCTGATCAATGCACAGGGTGAAGACGTAGTAGCTGGTGTTCGTACACCACAGCCAATTACTAAACTGGCAGAAGACTTACCAGATTGTTATAAACAGTTTATGGACATTGCTCATACACTGGAAGAACATTATCGTGATATGCAGGATATGGAATTTACAATTCAGGAAGGAAAACTGTACTTCTTACAGACAAGAAATGGTAAGAGAACAGCCCCAGCTGCACTCCGTATCGCCTGTGAATTAGTAGATGAAGGAAAAATCACAAAAGAAGAAGCAGTTTCAAGAATTGATGCGAAAGCATTAGATCAGTTACTGCATCCAAACTTTGACCAGGCAGCATTGAAAGCCGCTCTTCCAATCGGAGAAGCACTTCCAGCATCTCCAGGAGCTGCTGCTGGTAAAGTATATTTTGATGCTGAGATGGCGAAACTGCATCATGAAGCAGGACTGAAAGTTATCTTAGTTCGTTTAGAAACATCACCAGAAGATATCGAAGGAATGCATGCAGCAGAAGGTATCTTAACAGCTCGTGGTGGTATGACATCTCACGCAGCCGTTGTAGCACGTGGTATGGGAACAGCGTGTGTAGCAGGATGCGGAGATATCAAGTTTGCTGAAGATGGCAAATCTTTCACATTAGGTGGAAAGACAGTACAGGAAGGAGATTATATTTCCTTAGATGGATCCACAGGTAAGATTTATCTGGGTGAAATCCGTACAGTACCTGCAAGTATCAGTGGTAATTTCGATCGTATCATGACATGGGCCGATGAAATCCGTACATTACAGGTAAGAACAAATGCAGATACACCTGCCGATGCATTGAATGCAGTGAAATTCGGAGCACAGGGTATTGGACTTTGCCGTACAGAGCATATGTTCTTTGATGCAGAGAGAATTCCAAAGATTCGTCGTATGATCCTCTCTACAACAAAAGAAGCAAGAGAAATCGCATTGAATCAGTTAATTCCTTATCAGAAGAAAGACTTTAAAGATTTATATGAGGTTATGGAAGGAAGACCGGTCACAATCCGTTTCTTAGATCCACCTCTTCATGAGTTCCTTCCAAATACAATGGAAGAGATCACAGCTCTTGCCAAAGATATGGGAGTTACAGTAGAAGAGATCAATATGAGACGTGCAGCTCTTCATGAATTTAACCCTATGATGGGACATCGTGGATGCCGTCTGGCAGTTACTTATCCAGAGATTGCCAAGATGCAGACAAGAGCCGTTATGGAAGCAGCGATCGAAGTAAAACAGGAAAAAGGATATGATATCGTTCCTGAGATCATGATTCCATTAGTAGGAGAGAAGAAAGAGTTAGCATATGTTAAAGAAGTTGTTGTACAGACAGCTGAGAAAGTAAAAGCTTACTATGAATCTGACATTAAGTACAAAGTTGGTACAATGATTGAGATTCCTCGTGCAGCATTATTGGCAGACGAGATTGCCGAAGAAGCAGAATTCTTCTCTTTCGGAACAAATGACTTAACACAGATGACATTTGGATTCTCTCGTGATGATGCAGGTAAGTTCTTAGAGTCTTACTATGAGAACAAGATTTACGAATCTGATCCATTTGCTAAATTAGACCAGAAAGGTGTTGGACAGCTGATCGAGATGGCAGCTAAGAAAGGAAAAGCAACTCGTCCAGATATCCACTTAGGAATCTGTGGAGAACATGGTGGAGATCCATCATCTGTAGAATTCTGCTACAGAGCCGGATTAGACTATGTATCCTGCTCACCATTCCGTGTACCAATTGCAAGATTAGCAGCAGCTCAGGCAGTATTGAAAGACAAATAAGTCGATCATTATTCATATAATCTATAACAATTCATTCTAACGAAAAGAGATTCATCAATTATGATGAATCTCTTTTTGGATATATGTGCAAGAACAAACATAATTTATACTTTTGATACTTACATCATGTTATAATATCACTATATATTAAAAGGGAGATTGATTTATGATCGATACATTATTATTTGATTTAGACAATACATTACTGGATTTTGATAAAGCAGAAGCCAATGCAATTACAAGGGCATTAGGTGATGTAGGAATTTCTGCGACGAATGAGATGCGTGATTGCTATCATAAGATTAATCTTGCTCAATGGAAATTGTTGGAACAAGGGAAAATGACAAGAGAAGAAGTAAAAATGCGCAGATTTAAGCTTTTATTTCAAGAATTTGATATAAAAGCATCACCACAGGAAGTGGCAAAACATTATCAGGACTATTTAGGACAGGGACACTATTTTATCGAAGGAGCCGAAGAAGTTTTACAGGAATTATCAAAGAGATTTCGTATCTATCTTGTAACGAATGGAACATTGTCTGTACAAAGAGGAAGATTAAAAAGTTCAGGAATTGAGAAGTATCTGCAAGGTGTTTTTATTTCCGAGGAAATTGGATATAACAAACCAAGCATTGAATATTTTGAGAAATGTTTTTCTAAGATTCCAGATTTTAAGAAGGAGAATACAGCAATCATTGGAGACAGCTTGAGTTCTGATATTCAAGGCGGAATCAATGCAGGGATCAAGACAATCTGGTTTCACAGAGCACAAGACCTGACAGAAGATCCACAACCAAAACCCGATTATGAAATCAATAGTTTAAAATCTTTATTAAAGATGTTAAAATAAAGACAGTAAAATTATTTATCTAAATTAAAATAAGGATTTTAGAATAATGAAAAAATTAAAAATAGCAGGAATCGTTCTGATTTTGTTTATTTTGTATGTGATCGTTGGAATGCTTGTACCATTTGTACATATGCAATCGGTAAGCAAAACAAATAAGTCAAAGATTCATACGGAAACATTTTATTCAACATCAAACGAAAATGGATCAGACCGAGCAAAGATCGTCAGTGATAATCAGGAAGCACTTGATCTGCGGTTGGATATGATACGAAAAGCAAAGAAAGAAATCATTCTATCAACCTTTGATATCCGTGAAGGAAGCAGCAGTGATGATATTTTTTCAGAATTACTCAAAGCATCCAGACGAGGCGTCAAGATAAAGATTCTGGTTGATGGGCTTTATGGAACGATCCATATGACAGGAAAGGATATTTTTGCAGTAGTTGGAAGTGAGCCAAATGTTGAAATTCGTTTTTATAACACGCCAAATCTTTTGAAACCATGGACGATCAATGGATGTCTGCATGACAAATATATTGTGGCAGATCATAAGTATCTCTTAATGGGTGGCAGAAATATGTTTGATTATTTCCTTGGAACACACAAAGGAAAAAGCAAAGGTATAGACAGGGAGATTCTGATCGTCAATCAAGGATCAAAAGATCAAGGTGCAGTCGGACAGATCAGAAGATATTTTCAAAAAGTCTGGAACTTAGAAGTCTGCAAAACAAAATTTAGTACATGCTCAAAGAATAAAAAAGAGAAGGAAGTCAAGCGCCTTTTATCTCATGCAGAGAAAGTGAAAGTTCCAGATTATGATTATCAAAAGATTACAGTTCCAACGAAGAAAACAACACTGGTAACCAATCCGACAACAATTTATGGAAAAGAACCAGTTGTATTTGAAACGCTGAAGCAGTTGATGTTACAGGCAAAAAGCAAAGTTATCATTCATACACCATATGCAGTGTTTTCCAAAGAAATGTACGAAGGGATCGCACAGGTGAAACAACAGGTTCCGAACACAACAATGATCTTGAATTCAATCGCATCAGGAGATAATATTTGTGCATCGGCAGATTATCAAAAGAATCGATCAAAGATTTTAGATACAGGAGTGTCACTGTATGAATATATGGGCAGACATTCCACACATGGAAAATCGCTGATCATTGATGATGATATCGCAGTGGTCGGTTCTTACAACTTTGATTGCAGAAGTACCTATGTGGATACAGAAACGATGCTTGTCGTACAAGGAAAAGAGATCACAAAACAGCTGGAAGAAGATTTTAGCAGATTAAAAAGAGGATCTTTGAAAGTAAACAAAGATGGAAGTTATCAAAATGATAAGAATGTAGCAGAACGCACGATGGATAGCAAAAAGCAGGGTATGATCAAGATTTTGTCTTATATCATACAGGCATTTCGTTATTTAGCGTAAACTCTCACTATAATTATAGAAGGAAAAGAAAGACATGAAAGATATTAAAATCATATTTTTTGACATTGATGGTACATTGTGGGATGAAAGGATGAACATCCCGGACAGTACAATAGAAGCCATTGCAGCGTTAAAAGCAAATGGACATAGAGCATTCTTATGTACAGGCCGTGCCAGAGCAAGTGTCAATTCTGATAAATTATTAATATGGGTTTTGATGGGATGATCGCAGCCTGTGGAAACTATATAGAAATGGATGATAAAGTTATCTACGAAAAAGATTTAAGCTGCGATATGGTAGAAAAGATAATAAGAGTGTTATCCGAGTGCAGGATGCCTGTTGTATTGGAAGGTTCTACGGATTAC
>OKUW01000591.1_pt1 | contig 13459 bp, 15 predicted proteins | sample 1606771 | NCBI WGS metagenome assembly OKUW01 (sample SAMEA3882553, study PRJEB24775) | human gut metagenome | biome: human-associated habitat; feature: intestine environment; material: feces | place: Netherlands | collected 2009/2010 | reverse complement strand
ATCTCATATTAGACATTCTCTTATTACTAAGCATAGCTGACCTATATCCATCTTTGGCAAATTTAGTATTATTCAAAGACCCATTTCTATGCCAAGGATACACTGCAAATCCTGTTGTATAATGATTAGTATTACCAGTATCTTTTTTATACCCAGTTAATTCATCAAACCAGAATGCTCCAGATACTAAACCTTTCCATCCAAAGTGAGAATCACCGTAGTTTTTAACAAAGAATGGGAATTCTCCTTCAGAGTAAAATCCATTCTCAGAACCTATAGGCTCCTTATAAAATCCTATAGGAAGGTCTGAACTATCATAAAAATTATTAACAGGAGTAGAAGTTTCTATATCAATATCAGTAGCACATGCAGTAAGAGGAACTATTCCTATAATTCTTAATTTTAATCCTGAGGTATCAACACTTCTTACTTCAGTATCAAATTCTATATCAGGAGAATGAAGAGTTAATATTGACTGGTCAATATAATAATTTTCTGCATTTCTTGATACCCAAGATACTACATCAGGATTTCCTAAAGTGTCATCTATGTATGGGTTAGATGGTGGGTTCCAAATACATTGTATTTCAGCATTTCTATTATCATTACTTGGTATAGGATAATTATGTCTAAACTCTACCCAAGCTCCTTTGTTAATAGAATCAATATCAAATGTACCATTTACTATAACCCTATTATTATTTAATATACCTTGTCTAGAATATATAGTAGGGTCTCCTAGATAATCTCCAAGACCATGATATTCTGAATTCCAAGAGGATGTCTTTGCAGAATAAGAGAAGCCTGTCTTATCAGGACTTACTGGAGTAGCAGTTCCTGAATTAGGAGGCTCTGGAGTTTCTGAATATCCTCCTGAAAGTATAATACTTTCTATAATAGTACCATCTCCATTTAGTTTAGAACTTACCCATGTATAAGTATTACCATCAATTGTATATTTTGTATCAGCTTGAAATCCCTCTTTACTTACACTAGTAGTTAATATATGTATTCTTTCTCCTCTTGTATGCTCTATATCAAAAGGAGCATTAGGTCTTGTAAACCAAGAAGACTGTGCAAAAGGAGAATTACCATATCTATCAGATACATTATATACAGTAGGACACAGTACCCCCTGACATATAGCTTCTCTATCATTAATAGTTGGATATACAACTACAGGTCTTATTCTTATATATCCTTGTGAAACCAATTCACCTATTATAGATTTATCACTTAGTGTAAATTCAGCAACAGGAAGACCTATATTACCTGAATTATAAAATTTAGTATCTATATGTACTGTATTTCTAACATCATTTATCCATATAGGCTCAGACCATTTTCCTGTATAATGCTGAGCTTGAATACCAAATCTATAATATTCAAGATATTTAAAAGTCTTGAACTGATATGAATTCATCTTTAGCTGGTTATCATAGGGATAATAACCTTTAGGTTCTGGAGAACTAATACTTTTAGTATAACTATTAAAAGTTATAGACTTTTCTCTAAAGAAGTTTCTAATATTTTGACTAAGTACTTTTCTTTTATTCTCTATATCTCCTAAGAACAAAGTGTTATCCTTTTGAGCCATTGTGCCAAATACCACTTCTTCACCTCCTACATATAACAATTCTGTAGGGTCTATAGTACTTCCAGATATTCCATTATCAGTATAATTAATATCACCAGACTCTGGAATAGCCAAATCTATTACTATCTTACATGTAGGAGTAGCATTTATTGATGTTCTATGTATAGAGTAGACTCTAACATAATCAAAACTAGTATCAGCTCCTGATATATTTATAGAAAAACTATCTCCTACATTGTCTTCAGGACTAGCACCTCTATTATTATAAGATATGTAAAATAGTGGAGAGGTATAGAATATATTACTCTCTTGTCCATACTTATTAAAGTATGTAAAGGAGTATTGTATTACACCAGGAGCAAAAGTACCTCCAGATACTGAATCCCTATTTATTTCTACATCTTCTTGTAATTTTAATTTCCTCACAAAATCAAAAGAGTTATTATCCCATTTACTAATAATATCAGAAGATGCTGCAATATTAATGACCCTAGGTTGATTTAATCCATCAGTCCAATATACTTTTCTTATAGAATCATTTTCATAAAATGAGATTGCCTCTATTGGGTTTTTATAATTAAAGTTTAAATTACCTTTATATAATAAATTACCATTTAATTCATTATTATTAAACCATAACTTATATATACAATCTTTTTTATCTTCTGTATTTCCAGAGGTAAATAAAATTAATTCATTATTTAATATACATTGACCAACAGGAATCCCTTCTATGCTATCTATGCCTATTATATCTATACTTTTATTTCCTTTTTCATTTATTAAACTAAGCAGGGTACTTTCATCAGTTGGCATCACTCTGACATTCTTATTTTCATAAGCATATTCAGAACTAAATGCAGAAGATGATAGGTCCCTCTGCATTCCCTTTGTCTTAAAAATAGCTTGTTTCTGCATAGTTATTGTAATTTAATATATTCCTTATTACCAAGAGATGAAAATCCATTATTAAATTCACTTGTTCTTTGTACAAGTGTATTCCACATTCTACTTATTGATTCCATCTCAGATTGTGATGGGATGGTAAATTCACTCTGCAATTGACCAGCCAGCCAAGCATATTGTTGCTGAGTATTCTGCAATACAGCAGAAGCAATCTTGCCCATATCAAATAGAATAGTAAATGCCTCTCTCTTGATATATGCTTCAAGTGCCTTCAGGAATACAGGGTTATCAATAAGTAGTGGAAATCCATCCTTATCTACTGGAATTGCCTTATAGGACACTGACACATCTCCTGTCTTGAAAGATACATATAATACTTGTCCTTGTGTTTTGAAGGACAACTCTTGTGGTATCTTGTAGCCAGCACTTCTGTCATAGTGTTCTCTTGGCATGAAATTATCTGTCATGCTTCTAAGGCATACACCAGTTTTACACTCTTTAATCTGATTTATTTGAATACAGTTGCATGGCAATTTTGCTCTAAAATCCTCTATATGAAGAACCTCTTCCTTATCTTGATATAACTTTGTAACTATATAAGATACTACTTGCTCAAGGGTCAAATCTTGGAGCAATGGATGTTTCTTCAACTCATCAAGTACCTGCCTGACATTTGTATATTGATATTCCTTAACCATTTCTATTTAGTTTAAAAGCATCTAATTTTCCTTCCTTTATTCTTTGTTTTAATCTTCTCTTCAGTTCCCTATTGACATTAAATTCATAGAAGACCTGATTATTATAGTCTGCTAACTGCTTATTATAGTAGACCTTAAAGATTTCTTTTTCCTCCACTTTAACCAGTGTTTTTTCCTTATAGGCTTCCTCATCTTCATACCATAATTTAAGAGTTTTATCCCAATCTATAGGTAAGTTAGTCTTAACCTTTTCACCATCAAAACTAACTCTCACATCATATTTCCTTAGCTCTATTCTACCCATTCTATGTGGTAACTTAATATCATTACCATGAAGGAAACTATCAGCTAAGTAATCATTAACTCTTCTTATAATACTATAGAACTCATGTTCTGTAAGAGGTCTTCCTATATTAAGCCACTTTCTTTTTCTCAGGAATTTATAGGCATCATATACACCATAGGAACCTCTAACCTTGTGAACTCTTGGCTCATTTACTTTCTTAATGGAATTTAAGAAATCAACCAATCCTTTATCCTTCTCTTCTTGACAAGACTCCATAACTCACTATTTAGTTGCTACTTCTGACAACTCATCCTTAGCATCATTAATATCATCCTTAGGTCTATAATTAGCTGCCAACAGCTCCTTAACCACAAGCTCTATAACAATAGGTATTAGGGAATCTTCTAATGGGAATGTTCTATCTAATATATCACACTCCTTATCATTAGAGCATTGTAATTGAGAAGCATTAATAGAGTCTTCAAATATTCCAGTTAATTTAACCTTTTCTAGATATAAATATTGTGGATTATTAGATTTAAAATATAAATAATTATCAGGACCTAATGAACAGTATATTATATTCTGTAAATATTTATTATATCCTATATATCTCATCCTTTCCCTACTTACATAAGTAATCTCCCCTTGATAATAATCAATAGGGTATATTTTTGGTACTCCTATTTGCATAAGAAAAGGTACTTTTTCTTTACTCCTTAGATATGAACCTCCTTCACAAGGCTCGCCTGATATAGCAGGTACCTCTATAAGGTCTAAACAAATAGTTTGATAATTACTTTCAGGCATCTGCTTCTTAATATCTGAATACCTTTGCTTCAGTATTAGTACCCTATACTTATTTATAAGGTACATTATATGGTCTTCAGTAAAATAAGAGTCATCAGTTGAGATTTTCATCTCATCTAATATCATATAAATTATTTCTCTAAATGTACTCATCTTATATAAATTTAAAACTCTTGCAAATATAAGATAAATTGTATATATCTGCAAGAGTTTTATGAAATTTATTAGATTAAAAAACTATTATATTTTTCTCATTAAATCATTTTCACTTATTCTTATAATCTGTGTTTCAGTTATTCTAGGAATAAGAGGAGTCTTATTTGGATGTATTAATGAGTCCATATTATTATAACTTGGGAATCCTATCATGCAGTCACTACCATAAAGACAATATAAGAGATTTATAATAACCCTATAATCATCCTCATTAATAAATATAGATAACTCCCCAGTTAGCAACTCTTCAATGAATAAAAGTATTAATAATCTATATACACTATTGTAGTTCTTATATCCTAGAACAGACAATGTATGAAAATACCTATCAAGAGAATCAACTGATAGTGAAGTTAGTTTATCCATAGCAGCATTCATTAGAAGGGTTAATATTAAGTCTATTCCAATATTTTATTGCTTTAGTATAATTTCCTGTTTTTATACATAACTCTAAAGCCTTGAGTCTTAAAATAAAATCAATAAAATTCTTTGGAATAGAGCAATCACACTCTATACCTCTTATATAGTTCATAGCCTTAGAGTATATAGTATATAAATTTACAACTGTACCTAATATATAAGACTTATCTACTTCACATGAAGGAGTACCATTAGACATTACATATACAAATAATATATCAGTACTTTTTATATTGTAATCATCCAATCTAACAAGAACTCTTATACTTTTATCATCTTTAACATAACACTCATATTCTTGAGACTCAGAATATATTGGGGTATATCCACAATCTATCTCTGTTAATACTTTAGTATAATGTTCTTTTACATCTATACTAAGTATAGGATTAGAACTAGGACCATTATCTACATAAGTATTTTGGTTATCTATTATTATAGTATCTATAGTAACATCATCAAAGCATAAATCTGAATCTATAGATACATCTATTATTAGATACTTATTATCCTCAGTTATTCTTAATTCATTAAAATGTATCATAATAATATTTTTATATTAACAAAAAAAAAGGAGGCTATTTGCCTCCTTTTATAATATTCTCACTATTTTAAGATATAGTAGCTATAGTGAGACCAGTTGCAGTATTGAAGGCTGTAACAATCTTATTGAACTTTGTCTTATCAGAACATACAATAGTTATATCCTTCTCAGACTTTTGAACTGACTCATTGTTGCCAACATAAGCATAGTGAATATCAAATGTGTAATATGTCTTTGTTGGGTCTACAAGGTAAGTAGTAACAATGTTATGAGGGAATCCAATTCCTCTATAGATGTCACCTCTTTCACCCATGCAGAAATACTCAAGGTCAGCAATCTTCTTACCATTACCAATAGTACCATTTGTACCCTCAGTTACAGTAGCCCAGATTCTTTTATCACCATTTACCATTACAGCAACTGGCTGTACTGTAAAATACACAGGAGTCTGTGCCATAACACCTAATCTCCAAGGCTGCTCTACCTCAGTAATTCTAATGCTATCAATATCTGATACAACTGCTGAAGTTCCATCATAGTAGGGATTAGTAGAATTTGTAGCACCATTATCCTTAGTAGTAGGAGTTACAACCATGTAACCATTAGAGTCAAACCCTCCCTTGCTCTTAGTAGCCTTACTATGTACTTCAATCTTAATCAGAGGTACTACCTCTCTACTGAAGTTCTTAGCAATTGATAATGCAAGAACCTTATAGAACTCATCTGCATCCATACCAGCATAGGCATGAACCATACCATACTTGAAGTGCTGGTCTTCATCTGACATTCCTACATATTGTCTGAATGCAATTCTTAGGATATAATCCTGTCCTGCAACAGGAGAACCTTCATTTACATTTGCATCAAGAGCTATAGTAAATGACTTCAGGTCAGTAGCCATATCTTGAAAATCAGTAGCCTTTGCATAAAGAATATTCTTTATGTCAATAAGGTCACTTCTCATCAGGTTATCTGCACCCTTATATTCAAAATACAGATGATTCTTTGCAGTATCATTTTTTATTGCAATAGTACCAGCAGCATCTGATGCTAGTACATGTGAAGGCTTAACTGCTGTTGCTACATAAAGTTGTCTTACTTGATTTGTACTAAATGTTGCCATTTTAATTTAATATTAAATTATACAATAGTTTTATTGATTACCAGATACCCATAAAGTTTTAGCTAACTGAACTGCTCTATTTAATATAATCCTATGAGATGCTGGATTTAATTTACATTCTGTTACTTCTGTAACCCCTTCTATAGAGGTACCATATGAACTTAGGTCTTCTAGTATTATAGGAGAGGGCTTAGAAATATATCTAATATGGTAAGAACTAATATTATACTTTGATATAATCTCTGACTTGTTATCTTTAATTAATCTTAGTACCCTCTTATCATTTGCTCCTCTAAATGGATTCCTATTTATAGAGTAAATTTCATCTTGCGTAGTAGGCTTGACTATAGCAATACAACCATCTTTGCAGCCTAAATTACTATCATTGAGAATAACAGATTCATAAGTTATATACCATAAATCATCAGGCAACTGATAAAACTTTGAATATTTTGTTATTCCTTCACCATTTACAGTAGATGTTATATTTACATCCTTTACTAAAGTATTTAGATAGCTAGTAACTTCTTCAGTACCTTCAAATGAATCTTTATTATATTTCCCTGTATAAATGTCAATGATAAAAGATTCCTGAGCCTGAGTGAGTAAAATACTTTTCTCATACTCACTCAACCCTGGAGCCTGATTACTCATTATGTTATTATACAGAACATCAAACTCATTAGAAAATTCTTGTGTTGTCATATTCTTACTTTAGTTTAGCTTCTAAAGCAAACTTAACCTCCTGATGCTTAGGAGAGTTCAAGTACTTAGCTGCTACATTCAATGTAGGCTCCTCATTAGCCTCACAAAGTGGAGTATTATCCTTTCTCAAGTACAAGTAATTACCCCTGTTAGAAATCAGACCTGCCTCTATAGCTCTCTTGATAAGAACCTTTGTAGAAAGCATTGGGTCAGTAATAACCTTCAAGAATATCTTGCTATCAGCCTGTATCAAGCTATTAACCTTAGTCTGTAAGAACTCAAGTTTAGCAGTCTGTGATGTAGGTCTACCATCAATGGTCTCAACAATAACTCTTAATGTATCAACATTATCCTCAATCTTACCAAACTCTTTATAGCACATCATTGTAGTGCTCATATTATTCTTAGCAACCTTAGTCTCTTCACCCTCAGAAATGATAACAAACTGGTAAGTAGCCTTAGGAGTATCTTGCAATGCTTGCAATGAAGGAGCAATATAATCCTTGTTGGCTAATAGTATCTTATATCTGATATAATCCTCTGGGTCAGATAGATTGAAGTAGTTATCCTGCTTTGTCAATCTTACCTTATTGATACCATTCTCATTGGAATCATCCCAGAAGTTATCTACCTTCTTATAGATACTTAGTGCATTATATTCAAGACCCATTATTTCCTCAAGAAATGCCTTTTCCTTGTCTGTAAGGACATTAACAAACATACCTGAAGATAATCTTGGTACTACAAATGTTCTAACTGCACCTTCTGCCATACCTCCTGACAATACATGCTTAGGGTTATTACCCCACATACCTGTCAGCTTAGGCACATGTCTTACAATAATTCTCTCATTTCTCAGACAACTAACTAAGGCATCATCAGATACCTCTACTCTCTTTTGTGTCTCCTTAGGGCTTTTTACAGTAGCCTCTTCTTTTGGTACTTCCTGAAGTGGAGTCTCTGTATTGTCTATATCAAAGTCAGGTACAGTATAATCCACCTTCTCTTCCATTTTCTTTTCTGCCATATCTTCTCCTTAACTTTTTGAAATAAAATAAGGGAAGTAGGAGCTTATCCTACTCCCCTTTTATCATTAGCCCTGTAGAATTGAAGGGATTAGTGACATAGTTCTTGTTGGGTCAAGAACACAGATACCAAGAGTAGCCATTCTGTGAATTATAGCAGAATCCTCATCAAATGACATGTAAGGATTACCCTTTTGACCTGTGAATGGGTTTCTTAGACCCCATTGATAACCTCTGTACTCATTGTCACCCTTAATCTTACACTTAAAGATATTAGGTTGGTCCATAGTACCAATGTACATAATATCATATCTGTAAGAGAATGCAACACCTCCATTTGGATGGAGTATCTTGTTTCTTACTGGGTCATCATAGAATGGGTCTACATCAATCTTAACTCTAACACCATTAGGAGCCTTATACTCAACAAATTGGAAACCAGCACTCAATGAGTTTTGGTGCAACTTAGATTGAGTCTTTTGAATAACACCAATAGAGCTGTTGTCAAGAACAAATTGTGTCCAACCTGATACTGTCTTTAGTACTTCCTTGTGGAATTGGATAGCACCTCTTTCACCAGTCTTAATCAAGAAGTATCTGTCTCCAAAGTCTAACTTAGAAGCAGAAAGCTCATATAGAGCATCTTCAAGAAGCTTCAAGCTGAATGTGTTGTAATACATAGTATTAGCAACTTCCATCTGCTCAAACAGACCAGCACCTGTCTTAATAACATTACCAGACTTACCAAAGTTCATGTACTCACCATTGGCATTTCTGTTGCTTCTACCAAATGCAAGTGCATTGTTCTTGTACTCAGAGAATTGCTGTTCTACTTCCCAATCTACATTGTGCATCCACATTGTAGCAACTGACTTAGTATATCTACCCTCAGTTTCCTTAACAATAGGAATACCTACAGCCAGCTTCTTGTTCAACATAGAACCTGGAACCTTGTGTTGGATTCTTACTACAGACCACTCATTTCTCATAGAAACAGGGCTTGTAAATCTTACATCACCAACCTTTCTTGAAAGTTCCTTCTCAACAAACGCAGCTTCAACTGAGAATCTTTCACCTGCAAGCAATCTTTCAGCAGGAACACCTACTGTATTACCACCAGCAAGCTCTACCTTATACACTGCATTAGTACCCTCCATTCTTGGGTCTCCAAGTATTCTGAACTGATAGATTTCATTCAGATTACCTACAATGTATTCACCATCAGCAAACCAATCCTCAGGGAATACCAAATAGAAGGGAGTAGTACCTACACCAATCATGCCACTATCTGCCCCAACTACAGTACCATTCTCATCTCTTGCCTCTACAAGAGGAATGTTTCTCCTTGAAGAACCAATAACATCCCAATAGTATTCATTATCATCCTCAAACTCTCTTGTTGGGAATTGATTTAGGAATGTGTCAAGTGTCTTTCCTCTGTAATAAGCCAACAGTTGCACCATTAGGTTTGTAGCCTTCTGTGGAGCTAACTGAAAGATAGAACCAAGGTGGTTTTCCTTAGTAAGGCCCTTCCAGTGTTGGAAGCCTACCATTTGAAACTTACCTAATTTTCCAGCCATAAATAATTTAATTTATCAGTTATTTTACTCTATACTATAGGCTTAGACATCAAGATTCCACCCTTTTCCTATGAAAGATTCAGGGTCCTCATCAACTCCACTCACAAACTTTAGATTACCATCTGAGGTTCTTGCTGTGTTGTTGAGAGTATGTTCCAGCTCTCTAAGACCTTTCTTTACTTCTTTCTTTACTTTACCTTTCACCAAACCATCAAGGTTCTTAAAGCCATCAGTTAGTGTGAAAAGTAACCCAATGTTCTTTAGGAAGTCTGTTCTGTTCTCCATCTCATACTTTTGGATGGCAGTAAAGTACTCTCCTGTCTCTGGGTCTTTATACACAGGCTTAGCTATGTTATCATAAATCTTCTGTCTTGTTGATTTATCTATTGATAAATCCCCAAACACATCCTTGTCATTAAGGATTGATGATTTAAGCTTTTCAGCCTGTTCCTTTCTTTCTTTCTCTTCCTGTTCTGCTTCTGACTTAGCCTCATTGACAAGCTCATCATACTTATCTTTGAAGAAGTCAATATTACTTTTCAAAGCCTCTTTTGCATCATCAATATCAGTACCAGCATTGAAAGACTTTTGCACTTCTCTTGCAGCTCTTTCCTTACTATAACCTCTATTGATAAAGTCTTGATAAATCAGGTCTTTTCTAAGTTTTTCTCCCTTATCACCTTCATCAGAGATATTCTCCTCCTTAATAGAATCAAGGAAGTTTATAGTATTCTCATACTTTCTAATCTCTGTAGGTTCAACTCCAGCATTCAAGGCTTCATCAATTCTTTTCTGTCTTTCATCAAGACCTGCCTTTATCTGTTGGTCAATTAAATCTCTAAAGTCTTCAGGGTCTTTAACCTTAGATAAGCCCTCATCATCAAGGTCTGGGAAGATACCTTCCTCTTTCAAGGCTTTGGCAATGGAAGAGTAGAAGTTTTTGGGAGAAGTGCCATCCCCTTTAGGAGTGGTATCTTCCTTTTCCTCTGTATTTTCTTTTCCACTACCTACGCTCTCTGGTGTATCAGTAAATAAGTTATCCACATCAACAACCTCAGTAGTTTCTTCTTTATCCTTATCTGGCTCCTCCTCTTTCTTAGGAGGCTCCCCATTTGCAGGTGGGGTATCCTGTGTATCCTCATCTTCTACAAACAGATTCTCAATTTCCTCTGCTCCTAAGATGTTATCTAAGCTAAGTTCTTCTTCCATACTCTTCTACCTTTTTGTTCTTAAAACAGTGCAAAGGTAAGTAAAGTTTTGCATATCTACAACATGGTAAATAAATTGCTTTTACTTGTATAAGTAAAATACTTGCAATATGGACAAAAAGAAAGGGTAAGATTACCTCTTACCCTTATCTTATTAGTATTCTCCAAGATATTCTACTACCTTGTTTTCAGCTTTGCAATCTGCATCCTTAAACCAGAATACAATAGCAGATTCAACTATCTTCTGTTCTATACCATCACCAAACCAGTTCTTAAACAGTTCTGCATAGTCATGGTACTGAGAGTTGATTGCAACATATACATCAGCTACTGTAACAGATGTAGGAAGTATTCCTCTATATCTCTCACAAATCTCCTTTGCCTTGTGCATATCAAACTTCTCACCACTGTACTTTCTGCCATTCTCAGTATGATACATATCAGCTACAAGATACTTAGCCTCAGATTCAGTGAAGTGTTCTCCACTCATTGAATTTCTCATTGAGTTTCTCATGTATCTCATCATCCTATCCATATCATTACCTCCCATGCCAGACTCATTGAATCTATCAGAGAATCTATCACCTCTTGAATCAAACATATCCATGAACTCATCAGGTCTTCCATGTCTTCTCATATAGAAGTCATCCATAGGCACGAAGTCTCCTTCATTACCATGTCTCATTGAGTTTCTTCTATACTTAGTCATAAAATTCTTGAATTTATCCATGAACTCATGCTCATTCATGCCACCCATACCTTTCTTCTTTAGGTATTCATACATCATAAGTTCATCCATATTCTTAGTCTTTAGTGATTAACATTTCCTTGAAAGTCTCTAAATCTGTCATATTCAATACCAATCTCTTATTGGTTAATGGAAGATTGAATTTAATCTCTCCTCCACCAATCTCTATGTCTCCAACAAATGAGGTCTTGAAGGTGAATGGATTAGTGGTCTTCTACCATAACCATAGCCATAGTAGCCATCAGCAGGAACTTCCTTTACCTTTTCTACTTGCTTCTCAATTATTTCCATAGTAGCAATTTTTGAAATTAGTTATTGTTTTATCTCTCTTATTGTAAGCTTACAGGTGCAAAGGTAAGTAATATTTCTCAAGATGCCTATTGTTACCAAAAAGCCCCATAACTTATTCAGTTATAGGGCTTTAACTTAGTAATATGTTGCTAAAAAGAATAAAAAAAAAGCAGCCTTATCTGGCTGCTCTATCATGTCTGTAAAATACATCTGTTATTTTATTATATATGTAGGTTAGTAGGTAAGCATCTACCTCATCATTGTCTCTTTGAGGTGTATATCCTATATAGCTCCATATAGCATTCTTTATATGCTCTGCCTCATGCACTATACTACTTCCCCTTTTAGAATTGACAGCAACCAGTGCTGCCCCATGCCTAGTAGCTGTAATAGCTTTAGGCTCAGGACCCCCATCAAATAAATGAGATACCTCATCCCACTTATCAAATATGACTACAGTGAGTTTATAATTAAATATAGGTATTATCATCTTCTTTTGGGTTATCATATCTTCTCCTCCTAATTACTTCAATAAATTCTATCAAAGCTATCAAGCAATCTCTGATTTTGGATTGCTGCGCAATCTCTGATTAATTCTACACTTCTTGACAAACTCATCCAACTCTTTCTTAGACCAACTTAATTCTTTGAAACCTATCTCATGCTTACCTCTTGGTAATTTTCCTTCTCTAACATAGTTATCAAAAGTTGCTCTACTGACATTCAAATATTCACAAGCTGCATACTTGCTTAATCTCTTCTCCTTATCAGTAAACCTCTTCAAACTATCTACTATTTCTATAGCTTCTCCCTCAGTTATATTAGAGTTTCCTGCATCAATATCATCTACTATCTTTAATAGTAGGCTTCTTATAACTTTTAACATATAAATAAAGTATTATGAATAATGAAATGCCTGCTATTATTAATTGAATTCCTAAATACCAAATATCACTGACAGGTATTCCTATGTACAAATCTATTATGCTTAGTATCCAAGTTACTGTGGTATAATGTATAAACATTCTATGATATTCACAAAACTTAAATACATAAGATGTGATATACAAGAGCAATAATGTTATGAAAGATACACTACCAATATAACTTAGCATTACTGCCTCAATATTAAAATAAGATAGAGTTGTATTCAATAAACTGAGTAATGCGTAAATCATAGGTATTACTTTTACTAAACACAACTCTATCTTGTACAATAATTTATTCATCACTTCTTCATCTTGCCGCCACAAGCATATCTTCTTTTAGTCTTAGTGACACCAGCCTTAGCTGTCATGGGCT